>Ga0214542_1000974_pt1 | contig 56727 bp, 52 predicted proteins | sample CNSS1metaG_FD_160096 | JGI IMG/M metagenome (GOLD analysis project Ga0214542, IMG submission 160096) | Root nodule microbial communities from cowpea collected in UCLA plant growth center, Los Angeles, California, USA - CNSS1 | ecosystem: Host-associated > Plants > Roots > Nodule | place: USA...
GGGGTGCAGAACAGGTTTTTGTGGTCCACTTGAGGGAGGAGTGTGCAAATAAAATCTGGGGGTGCATTTAGCTCCTGATTTATTCTTTTTCCAGAATTTCTTGATTTTGGACTTATTTTGTAACTTTAAATATTTCAAAATCACACTATTAATTGACCAAAAATAAATTCCAGCTGCATTAACAAACGTTAGAATATCCAATAATATTTTATACAACTAAAATCAATTTTTACGCCACTTTTACCAAACTTACTCAATAAATCCAATAATCACAAATCCTAATTAAATCAATCTTTAAGCACAGAAAATTCAATTAAATCCCCAAATTTAAATATTAAATGAGGGCAAAAATTTGAACTCATCACCTTCAAACATCTAAGGCCATTATCCTGCCAAAGACTAGGACCTCCTGCCACTCTTACCACTTGAGTCAGTACGCTTTACATGAGACTAACTGGCTCTTTCGAGTGTTAGGATGCCATCCTTACTTGAATCCTTACTATATTATATAATCAGGCACCACCACGAACCTTCATGGAATTACGTCCTAATCATGAGGCACCACCATGAGGTCCCACTAATAGGGGTCATGGAATTACATCTTGACCATGAGGCACCACCATGAAACCATCGTGGAATTACGTCCTGACCAATGAGGCACCACCATGAGATCTCACCTAGAGATTCATGGAATTACGTCCTAAACCACAACAAAATCATATCTCACCAACCAATCATAAAGTAATCATGCATATCAATTCCATGCCAACATTTATAACCAACCATCCAATCCGGTTCCATACAAAGGTCATACCAAACTCATCAATTCCAGCCCATACAAACAGATATTACATGCATATTCACATACTTCATACTTTAAATAGAGGAAACCAGCCAATCATGCAACCAACAACAATTATGTAGGAAATCAACACGACTTGCGTCAGGTCTTGCTCAAGCTAGGAGCCCTCGCTCAAGCGATAGGAGTAGTCTCGCTCAAGCTGTAGGCTCTCGCTTAGGCGAGACTGCGAACAAAGGCCCTGTAAGGTTTTGCGAACTCTCGCTTAGGTGAGGCCATCTCACCTGAGCGAGTTGCTCAAAAACTCAGTTTTCCATCTAAGCGAGTGCTCGAGAAAAAACCCATGGGCGAGCTTTTGCTACTCTCGCCTAGGAGAGACGAGCTCGCTTGGGCGAAAATAGCAATTCTCCCTCACTGTTCCACGCCTGCAAAGCTAGAGATTCATCCAAAACAGCGAACAAGGCATATTCATTTCATCATGAACACCATACAATCACCAGAAATGCAAAACAGAACCAAAAATAGGCAAAATAAATTTAAAATACGAAACCCTAGCTTCCCTTTCTTGGAAAATGCTAGCCAAGGACTTGGGCACCCATACGGTTGAGCATAATAACTCTAGGAGTAGATTCGAGAGCCGGAAAGTAGCGGAACAAATTTAAGACAAGCTCACTACGGTGAACCCTAACTGAAATCACGAAAATATGACTAGAGGAAAGAGGATACGAGTTGAAGACCAACTTACGTGATCTAGGAACGAAGTTGAGCTAGCTTGAAGATGAAGGAGGTCCAAACCCTAGCAGAGCTTCTGAAAGCAATTAAGAGGGGAGGAGTAAAGCACTGATTTTGCAAAGTGGGCAGAAAATGAGAGGGTTAGGCTGGTTTAGGGGTTTTGGACACCCCATGGACCAGCCTTAAGCCCAACTGATTAGGGCAAGCCCTTAAACATTGGGGCAGAATAATAAGTGGGCCTTGCACTTCAAAGTGACTCGTGATTAAGATTTCTTACGTGAATTTATGATTCATTTTTTTTAATTCATCAATAGAATGGATTGCCTTCAAATTCACTGGTCATTAGCAACTAGTTCTTAAGTGGTACAATATATAGCGAGATACTAAGTAAACGATGTTAGGTAAAAAATCATATTTTGTTTCACCTTATTTGAAGATCTACTACTTTTGATAAAAGAATGAATATTAACTAATTTTTATTTTATAAATATCTCTACATTATCATTATAAAAAGATACAAATTGAATGTTTATAGTTTAATTGTGACGTGTCAATATTATACCGTTCAAGACAATGTCATATGTGATCATCCGTGTTGTAAAGGTTGGCATGAGACTTTAGGGGTTTCGTCAAGAAAAATGTTGGAGCTTTTCCTGCACCTCTAAAGCTTCATAACCTCCAAAGTTGAGTAATTATGACAATTAAGTCCTTATTTTTAGTTTTGAAATGGTGAGTTGAGCCAAGAAGGGGGGGTTGAATTGGCTTTATAAAACTTTTTCGATAGCTTAAACCTCTTTTCAATTGAATCTAATGGACTGGAAAGTTTGGATGTAAATACAGTAGACTAATACACCTTCAATCAATTAAAATATAAAACAATAGACTAAATTGTTCTTGATGCTATGAAACAGTTGATTAAAAAGACAAATCAGTCGGCTAAAATACTGGAGAATTATGCAGAAGGAAGAATTCGTGAATTCAACTCAAACAAAAATCTTTTACATACAAGACTTGTTCCAATCAATATTTATAACAAATATAAAGCCTCAGATTACACAAGAACACATTAAATCACACCAAAGATCAAATTGCTTTATTTTCTTGAGTTTTTAAAGAGTTTCAAAGAGAGTAAGATGAGGGAAAGAAGAATGCATAACTGTTTTTATACTGGTTCACTCAATCACAGTGCTACCTCCAGTTTACCAGGACAACCTGAGCCTAGCTTCCACTATATTCAAAAGTTTTACAAATCACACACCAAGATTACACTTTTGAACAACAAAACACACAAGATTTTTGACTCACAAAAATCTAGACACACACCCTGCAAGATTCACACTTACAGACTTGAAATCACATCAGGCAAACCAACCAGAGGCACAAGAACATCCAAACCTGATGGTGGTTGTCCCTAGCCAACCATACATGTGTTCTTCAAGCTACTCACAAGCAAAAATGTCTCCAAGATCAACCAAGATCAACCAAGATCTTCAAAACACAAGTTGCAGTTGTGTATTGCAGAGAGAGAGAGATTTCTAAAGAAGAATGATAGAATTTCGTGCTCAAAAACTCAGATTCGCACCTCTGCTCGCGAAAACACAACTTATATAGTCTGGTTTAAGTGAAAACAGTCGATTGAATTTTCTGTACAGTCAGTTGATTTCACCTGACTTAAGTGAAATCAGTCGACTGAAAAATAATTCAACTAACTGAATGCATTCATACCAGAAACTATATACAACAAGGCTTTTAACCTGTTAAAAACCATTTTAAGAGATTAAAAGAGACACACTAAGGCACACAAGACATCTAACCTATGTCATATAGCCTACCAAGCAGATATAACACTAACACATTACATTTAACATGTTATATACAAATTTAACACACTAAAACTTAATCTTCAAGAGGATGTTCATCAATCTTCATCAAACACTTAAGATCTTCATGCACATGGCTTTATCAATTCTTTACTTCAAGCTAGCTTGTGCCAATACTTACCTACAAAGTAGGTAAGGTAATTAAAAAAAAAAATTACTGAAGCATGCTCTTTACGTTTTCAAACCACTCAAACTCTCCTCTCCAACCTTGTCATTAAATTTGTTGCTTATCGTTATCTATCCAGGTTAGTGGCTTATTTGATGTGGAAATATCATTTTTTTTTGGACTGGATGAGTTTATCTACTGTTTGAAGAGTTTACATGTTATTTCTTGTTGAGTTTGTTATTCATTTACCTTATTTGTAGTTGATAAACCATAAAAAAATGATTGCACAAGTAAATCGAATGTCAACATCCATTATGCACATTAATTAATCGGATGTCGACATCTGTAACACGTTGGGAGGTTTTTTAGGTTTCAGGTTAATCAAATGTGGACATCTGATGAATATGAGTACCAGTTGTTGACATCTAGTACTCATTAAAAAAATAGTTCTTTATATATTGTAGGTGAACATCCAGTACAAAAGATAACCATATATCTACTTTCGGTGCACTATGGTGATGGATGCCAATTTTTCTGAAACAAATGTCAACATTCGGTAAATTATGGACACAAATGTCGACATGCGGTGAATTATGGAAACTAAAGTCACTTTTAGCATGACTTGTGTAACATTCTAGCCAGATATTACTTATTTAAATAAAATTAATAATAAATAAATAAAAAGATAACATTTATTCCACACATTTCCCAAAATGCGAGAAATAAAAACTTTATTATAAGTGCTAAAATGTTGGAAACAAAAATTTAATTCAACCTTACATCTCCAAAACCAAATTTAAATCCAGATTATAGAAAAATAATGTAAAAACTATAAAAATAAAAATATTCCTAAGCTGCCCCGTTCCAACGATAAGTCTCATCGGTACCTCCTGCAACATCATTTGCTCCTATGTAACAAGTTACATGATCATCGCCAAACACAAGCAGATAGGGTGAGCTCAAATAGAAAGAAATACAATACACAATAAATTAATAATTTAAAACCTATAACTCTAATGTCAAACCCAACCGTCAAAACCCAACATTCAAAACCCAACCGTCATGATTTAAAACCTATAATTCTAGTTAAAATCTAAATAAACTTTAATACAATCCAAATACAAAGCAAAATAAAAAAAATACAAATTATTTATGTGTTGGCTAAAAAAAACAACCTAACATGACCCAAATTTAAAACTCAACTTAATAAAAAACACTTATGTGACCCTTTTATCTGCGGGTTGGCTCACCAACCCGGCTCACCACGGGTTCAACCTAGGTTAGTCGGGTTCTAGATGAGCTGGGTAAAAAATCAACCTGTATTGAAATTTATAAAAAAATTTCAACCCAACCCGGCCCAAACCCGTGGTGAGCCGGGTTGGCTCGTGGGTTCCAACCCATTTTGATAGCTCTATCCTCGCCCCTCTGACTACAAGCCACCACCTATAGTCCACACATGGGAATAGACTTGTTGTGGCCACAATTTGCAACACCAAGTGGAGTTGCCCAATACGAACCGTAGTTCGTATTTGTCCCAAGACTACCAAACTCATCGGATAACACCGAGGAGGGCAATCTTCTGGAACCCGTTCGTACGAGTCACGATCTTGCACACTCCACTTGACCTTCAAAATCACCAAGATACAACCTCGAGTGGCCATGTGTTACCCCAAAACTAGCTACACTCGTAACTGAGCCCCCAACAAAGCATCGCCTCAAGACCTCCATCCAAAGCCGTGTAGAATCATCCTTGTAGTTCAATTTCGCACCTGATGCTGCTTGGTGCCATTCACCGTGTTGCTAGACGAACTTGCGCTCCAGGCCGCCTGGCACATCACACGCGTCACTTGGCGTTATCTGGTTCCAAATTGCCTGGCAGTCACCTCACGCCACTAGGCGCCACGCGCCTTCCAGTGCCTCTGCCTGACAACCTCCGCATGGTGGAACCACCCCTGCCGCTAGGCGCTACACAATTCTAGTAGCCACTGCCACTGTTTTAGGTCTCTATTGCCTGACGGGTCGTCCTGTGTCGCCATACACCATACCAGTAGCGTAATGCTACTGGTTTTTGGTACTTTTGCACAAGTTCTAATGAACCCCAATCACACAACACACAATTCATAACACACTTACAATTATCCAATCATAACCCTATGACTGAATTTCAATGCAACACATTCATGGTTTTACAATTAAGGTCATACCTCTGTTCAAATATGATGCAATCCATTATAACCTCATTCCTTTACTAAATAAAACATGGCACATTCAACATAAATCAACATCATAATTGACACGTAATGACAGTCCCAACAGGCAATGAACAACATTACAGTTAAAACAAAACAATTCTTTTACATGCATATCATCCCAATTACTATTTCTTCACACATATAATTAATTATCTTACATGCAAAGGTTTCCTTCCCACACCTTATGTTTAATTACCTAAAATCATGCACGAAATTTCAGAATAACCCACCCAAGGACACCCAACACGAATCAAAAACCAAATGCTCATTGCACTATTGAGTCGCCTAGCTGTAGTTCATGTACCGCCAGGCAGTGCATACAAAATCTGGGAAAATCCTAGATTTTCCAGCACCTACGCGCACCTAAAACCCTAATAATCCATTCAACACGGGTTTTGGCACATCTATAGGGTTCCATATAAATAGTAGGTTTCATTTTCGTTCTGTTTAACAACATTTTCATGAAAACAACGCGTCAATCATAAGTATAAATCAGGTTTATTCATCCCCAATCCCAACATGAACCCTAATCCCCCAATCATGCCAAATTCATGTAATTTTCACCAAATAGACAATCTCATATAATAATTCACCATGCCAATCATATACGTACATATATAAATTCAATCCAAACATCACAATACCACTGAAACACTGAAAACCAGGAGAAACTGGGCAAGCTAGTTCGTGTCACTTGGCAAGCAACACACACACATGCCAAGCGATTCATAGAGGAAACCTAGGAACTGGGTTTTAGAGCATGCGTCGCCTGGCGGGTCTTCAACACCGCCAAGCGGTTTCTGGAAAATTAGAAAAACACGAACAATTTATTACATTTTTAGGCAGAATCGTGACATCTCATGCATTTCATACATCACATACTCATATAATTAAAAGCAAAACACGAAGTGGAACTTCCCTAACCTGGTTTCCTTGCTCAAATTGATGTAGGAATATCTTGTTCCTTTGAGAAGATTAATGAATATGGTGATGCCCATGATGGCCAAGAGTTAAGAAATTGTTGCTTGATTGTCTTTATGATAGCTTGTGAAGCAACTCTAGATGGAACAAACCTATAATTCATGGAAAATTGTCAGAAGATTAAAGAAGTTTCATAATATAAACAATGACAATAACTGAATTGAAATATTACCCTCGATCGACAGTTTCAATCATCGAGCAGTCCTATAGAGGAGGGTCATGTTCTGCATCTAAATCAGGATCAACCATAGGCTGAGGGGCAACCATATCACCTGCAATTGGGGATGGTGCAGACTGCTGACCAACAGCAGAAGATGGGCCACCAATTGAGGCTGGGGATGGTAGAGTATGAGGTGAATGGGATGTTCCAATGTTTGCAAAAGGGGTATGTAACCCTGTGTGTGGAGCTGAGAAAGATGAGGATGGTATATGTGAGAGTGGTACAAAAGGGGGCCTGAGAGCAGCCGCAAGGGTATGCAACCTTGTGGGTGGAGGTTGAGAAGATAAGGACAACATATGAATCGCCGGGATAAAAGTAGGGTTATGTAACCCTGTGGGTGGAGGTGGGGAAGATAAGGATGGCATATGTAAGCCCGGGGTAAGGGTGATGGGTCTGACTGGAATTCGAAACACATAATTATTTCGTCTCTTTCTTTGTTTTGCAATACCTTTCCCCTTGTCAATGGGGGGTGGTCGAGGTGGAAATCCCGATGACATGGCGTATGGAGTTTACGATCTAAGTGTCAAACAAATTATGATGGTGTATGATAACAGACAAATATACCAACAACTTAATAAGTATTCATTAAACATATTAAAAATGTTGAAGTACAAGAACAAAAATTTCTAATGAAATGACAAAAATAAATAGACATATTAAAAGTTTAAGTACAAAAACAAAAAAGACAAAATTAGTCATTAGCATCACTGTCATCCTCATCGTCCTCCTCCTCTTCCTCAACTTCTTCTTCAGTTTCATTTTCTTCTTCATCTAGCTCTTCTTCCTCCTCCTCTTCTCCTTCTTCTTCTTCTTCTTCGTCTTCCTCCTCTTGTTCCAACTCTTCATCATCACCTTGTATGTGATGAAATCCAGATACACGTTCTACTTCAATTACTTCGTTTGCATGTGACATTTCATCAACTTGGTAAGGGACATCGTCTTCCACCTCATTTGATTCAATGCGACCTCTTGGTTTTGTTTTAATTGCAACACACCAACCACGATTGTCTTTTTAAGATGGTGGATATTGTACATAATATACTTGTCTAACATTGTATGCCAAAATAAATGGATCAAAAGATTGGTACCTTGAAGTCATGTGAATGTCCACAATGTTATATTTAGGATCCACTCTTGTACCTTTTCTCGAGGGATCAAACCATTCACACAAAAAAGTACAACTTTCTTCGGTTTATTAGAAGTATTGTACTCTTGTTCATATATTTTATGAATGATTCCATAAAAATCATTTTCACCTCCTTCAGTAAGGCCCTTGACATAAACACCAGTATTTATAGTCCTTTTCCCTTTGCTCCATGCGTTAGTATGGAACTTGTACCCATTCACGAAGTACATGTGCCATTCTTTGACATATTTCATGGGCCAATTTGACAAATCTCTTAGGTCTTGGTTCCTAACACTTAATGGCTCGTTATAAACCTACAAATATAGAAAGATAGATGTGGAATTATGATACATTAAAATCCATTTGTTGTATAATTAAAGGTACAATACATACTTGATATTGGAACCATTCAGGAAATTCTGAATGAATATGAGCAGAAGCACTGGTCTCAGGTATTTGCAAGCACAGAAGGAATGAGCTGACAATGGTAAATTTTTAGAAACTTATATATAATTAACCACAAAGTTGTTCACAAAGGAGGATATAAATTACTCAAGATATGGTTTGACTTCAGTGCAATTGATTAACACATGAACATGAGCATATTTGAACTCGACATCAGTTAACCAATGAATCGATTCTCTCCCTACATGTCGACTTGTTGTTGAAAAACAGACAACGTCGACACATCTCTTTGACATTCAACTTCATTCCTCCAATTGCGTGGTGACAACATGAAGTTGTTGAAGTATGAGAACAAAAGTATGTTGTCTCACGGTGTAAATAAGATGCATAAATAGAACCTTCAACTCTGGCTTTATTTTTTATTGATCTTTTTGAATCACCCATGAATCTATACAAATAAAAAAATACATCATGATGAAAAAAAATGGTGACAAAATTAATTATAAATATGAATAGGGAGGTCCTTTAGTACCTTTCAAATGGATACATCCATCTGTATTGCACTGGTCCACCCAACAATGCTTCACAAGGGAGATGAACAGGGAGATGTTCCATGGAATCAAACAATCCAAGAGGGAATATTCTCTCTAATTTGCAGAGAATAATTGGAATATTTTCCTCCATTCTTCTTAGGGATTCCTCTTTTAATGTTGTAGAGCACAAATCTTTGAAAACATGACTAATTTCAGTAAGAGGATTTAAAACATGAATGGGCAAAGCACTAAATGCAGTAGGAAGTAATGACTCCATGAATACATGGCAATCATGACTTTTCGTTCCATAGATTCTTCCCTTTTCAACATCAGCACATCTAGCCAAGTTGGAACTATAACCATTTGACATCTTAAGTTCCTTTATCCACCGACAAACTGATTTAGCTTCATCTGGGGTTAAGGTGTAATTTGCTTTAGGCTTTAATATTTTCCCATTATCTTGAACCTTCAACTCCAAGTCTTTTCGCTTGCAATACAATCCTAAATCCCTTCTTGCCTTCTCATTGTCCTTTGTCTTTCCCGTCACATTCATAACAGTATTGAATATGTTCTCAAAGAAATGTTTTTCTATGTGCTTTACATCAAGATTATTCCTTAACAAATTATCTTTCCAATATGGAAGATCCCAAAAAATGCTTCTTTTTGTCCAATTATGCCACTCTCCATATCCATCTATCCTTGTTACACCATTTTCTGTGCCTTTTGGAAAATGTTTCACTCTTCTCCAAACTTGTAATGGTGTCAACCTAGGAGGGGCCCATCTGTTTCAACTTGGCCTTTTCGAAAGGCTTTAATATTTCTCCTAAAGTGATGGTCATTAGGTAAGAACCTACGATGTGAGTCAAACCAACAACTTTTGTGGCCATAATTTAACGTGAATGACTTATTGTGCTCCATGCAATGCGGACAAGCTAATCTACCATGTGTGCCCCAACCAGATAACATCCCATAAGCAGGGAAGTCATTAATAGTCCACATCAAACATTCTCTCATCATAAATTTTTGTTTCCTTGAAACATCATAGGTCAAGATAAACAACTTCTTCAAATCATCAATTAAGGGCTCCAAGTAAACATCAATAGAGGCCTTTGGATTGGATGGCCCTGGTATACGACAACTCAAAAACATATAAGGTTTTGACATGCACATTTCAGGAGGAAGATTGTATGGAGTAACAATCACGGCCCAACAAGAATATGGTGAAGATGAAGCCTGGATGTAAGGGTTAAATCCATCTGAACATAGACCTAGTCGCACATTGCGTGGATCAGACGCAAAGGTAGGATGTTTACGATCAAAGTGCTTCTAGGCTTCACCATCAGATGGGTGACGTAGCATTCCTTGACTTTGGTTATCATGATGCCAAGTCATATGTGGCGTGGTTTGCATAGAAGCAAACATTCTTTGTAATCTTGGGATTATAGGCAAATAAAACATTGACTTAACTGCAATTGGTTTTTTGCGCCTTGATCCCTGATGAAGTGGGTGATATCTTGGTTTGTGACACAATTTTCATTCAAGCAATATTGCATCTTTTTTTCCACTTGTTCTGGTTCAGAAAAATACTAGATAATTCTTCACCAAAACAAAAGAAAGTATTTTAGACTTACTTAGGTAAAAAATCTTTTATCCCTTGACCATGAGAGTAACCTTCTTATTTATAGAATAATCAGTTACAAAATATTAAATTCTAAAAATACAAAATAAAAATGAAATCATCCTCTGCTCCTAAAATATCTCTAAATATAACAACAACCATATTAATTCCCAAAAACCCCACCAAACACGGAATTCAGTTAATATTCTTCTCCCTCGGTGCCCTGCCGACCTGATCTGCTAAATGCTAAAATCCACCTATCCTCTCGGCCTAAAACCGAACCACCTCCTCTGGACCAGTACATAGCTCTCCAAATTCTGCACTGTCTCGTCTTCAGAACGAGAAGAGCAGAAGTTGTCTTGTCAATAACTGCTCTTCACCACTTTCCGTAAAATCATCATTACTCCCTGCATTCGCGCCCCCACGTTTAACCCATCCAACGGTCCCCTTTTTACTCTCCTTTTTGAATACTAAACGACATTTATTTCCCCCTTTAATTCACACAACCTACCCATCCCTTCAACTTTCCCACTCATCGCACTCAAGCTCTTTCGACTCCCACCCATCTTTCTCAACCGCCATTTCCATCTTCCAGGTATTTCTTCTTTTCCCCTTCAAACTTCACACCCGTGCTCTCTTGTTTCCTTTACTTGCTTCTTATACATTATTTCTGTTTTCTGCACTGTGTTTTTAGATTTGCGCTTGTTTTTCCTTCTCTGATTACCCGTAACTTATTCTGAGAAAACCTTTTCCTCGACACCACTGTAGTCACCCTCCATGAATACTCACTATAATGTCCTTTATTCCTGGGCCCCTTTGGCCCTACGCAGGGAAACCTCATCCATGACAACCCTCACTAGGGTTAGAGCTTTTAGACGCCACCAAACCTTGTGTAAAAGCAATGAGAATGATGTAACCGTCATCGCCTGTGATGGTGATGAACCTATTTGCAGGGATGGCAATTTATCTCCTATTTCCCCTCAAAAGTTTACCTTTATGTATGTCACTGTATTTGAAAAACTAGGTTTACGACTTCCTTTCAATACCTTCGAAAAAGAACTCCTCACCATCCTAAACGTCTCTCCCTGCCAACTACACCCTAACAGCTGGGCCTTCATTCGTGCCTTCCAAATCCTATGTACCCACTTTGGTATTACACCCTCAAGCAACATGTTTCTCTACTTCTTCGAGTTACGAGCTCCTCATAAACAACTACTAGCTTCTCTCAGTGGAGTTAGTGGCTGAGCCCTCCTAACCCTATACAACTCTTCTTACAAGGGTTTCAAGGGTGTTTTCATAAAGATAGTCGCCCCCAACCACAGCCCCTCCCTCTTAGAGGGTTTCCCCTTATATTGGTGCCAATCACCTAACCTTCAATCCCCATGGCAATTAGAAGACCTGGATCCTTCTGAGAAAAAAGACTGCCTGATGCTGGAACAATTGGATGTTATTTTTGATACCCGAAAATTATTAGAGCTGGAATTTCGAGTGGTGGATCTAAAATTCCACATCGGTACTTACTTTACAACTGTCCTCTTCTTACTATATGCTTAATACCACCTCCCCCTTTAAACCAATTCTACTTGTTTTTGCAGAAAACCTGATAGCGATGTCCCATGAAGACATGCTGAAACGAGCTCGCCAACTTAAAAAACAAAAAACCTCCACACCTGGCGTAAGTCCTTCAGCACCCCCTCCTCGCATTGAACTTCATGAAGAAACATCCGAACCCGACCTTGAGCCCCTAACTAGAAAATTCAAATCCCGAGGTAAAAAGGTAATCGAAGCCACCTCCTAACATTCAACCTCACAAACTCCATTGGCTCCTTCATTCCCAACATGGTCGGAAACACAACTACCTCCGTCATGACGTCAACCTGCTGAGAACCCAGGATCTCAAAACTCTTCACGAGAGTATCTTGGCTAATCTCCATAAGGCTGAAGCATCCAACTTTATGCTGATGGACCAATTTAGCCTCCAATCCACCCAGAAATCCCTTGATTTAGAGCAAAAAGATCAAGCTTTGACACTTTCCAAAACCGAAACCTCCCGTTTGACCAATGAAGTCACCGAGCTAACCAACCAAGTAACAAAAAAGGATGAATTGCTTGCCGATTTACACAATCAACTAAGAACTCTAGAAGCTGAGAAGGAAAGCTGGATCCTCAAAGAAAAGGATCTCCTCAACAGCTCAGAACTTCTCAAAGATCAAGTCGGCTCTTCCCTGAACATGGGATTCCAACTTGCTCTTGACCAAGTCCGAGTTCTTTGTCCAGATGCAGATCTATCTCCAGCAGATATCTCTAAGTCTGTGGTCAACGGACAACTGGTGAAAGTTGATGACTGAAACTCCTTACTTGATATCTCTAGGCTTATTATCCTTTGTATCGCTTTTTCTTTTTAAAACTTGTTTAGTTGTTCATCACTTTTATTCCTTACTATCCATTTGAACATTATGCCTAAATATTTAATCTTACTTCTTCCTATTTTACTGTTAATTTGCTTATTTTTCTTATTAAACTCTCCACTAACTACATCAGAAACTACACATTTTTAACTCATGCAATCAATCTTTAAGTTAACCAATTTTATAGATTATCCTGATTGCTAACTGTTTTATGCCACATCCTTAACCGATTTCAACGCCCCATAATAACCGAGCTCCCAGTCACATCAATTTTAGCTATTCTCTTAGATATCGCCCACACACTTCTACCACCTTTAGTCTCGGTTATAAACCGAGCTCTCAGTCACACCAGTTTTAGCTAATCTCTCTCTTAGCTATCACCTCCACACTTCTACCACCTTTCGTCTTGGTTATAAACCGAGCTCTCAGTCACCAGTTTCATCTAATCTCTCCTAGCTATCACCTACACACTCCTAACACCTTTAGTCTCGGTTAAAAACCGAGCTCTCAGTCACACCAGTTTTAGCTAATCTCTTAGCTATCTCCTACACACTTCTACCACCATTAGTCTCGGTTATAAACCGAGCTCTCAGTCACACCAGTTTTAGCTAATCTCTTAGCTATCACCTACAAACTTCTACCACCTTTGGTCTCGATTATAAACCGAGCTCTCAGTCACACCAGTTTCATCTAATCTCTCCTAGCTATCACCTACACACTCCTAACACCTTTAGTCTCGCTTAAAAACCGAGCTCTCAGTCACACCAGTTTTAGCTAATCTCTTAGTTATCTCCTACACACTTCTACCACCATTAGTCTCAGTTATAAACCGAGCTCTCAGTCACACCAGTTTTAGCTAATCTCTTAGCTATCACCTACACACTTCTACCACCTTTGGTCTTGATTATAAACCGAGCTCTCAGTCACACCAGTTTTAGCTAATCTCTTAGCTATCTCCTACACATTTCTACCACCATTAGTCTCGGTTATAAACCGAGCTCTCAGTCACACCAGTTTTAGCTAATCTCTTAGCTATCACCTACACACTTCTACCACCTTTGGTCTCGATTATAAACCGAGCTCTCAGTCACACCAGTTTTAGCTAATCTCTTAGCTATCTCCTACACACTTCTACCACCATTAGTCTCGGTTATAAACCGAGCTCTCAGTTACCAGTTTCATCTAATCTCTCCTAGCTATCACCTACACACTCCTAACACCTTTAGTCTCGCTTAAAAACCGAGCTCTCTGTCACACCAGTTTTAGCTAATCTCTTCTACAAATAAAACATGAACGTTCTTTTAAACCCCAAGCACATAAGCTTGGAATAGAACACAAAGGTTCTTTATACCTCAAGCACATAGGCTCAAAATAGAACACAATGGTTCTTTATACCTCAAGCACATAGGCTTAGAATAGAACACAAAGGTTCTTTATACCTCAAGCACATAGGCTCATAATAGAACACAAAGGTTCTTTATACCTCAAGCACATAGGCTCGGAATAGAACACAAAGGTTCTTTATACCTCAAGCACATAGGCTTGGAATAGAACACAAAGGTTCTTTATACCTCAAGCACATAGGCTCGGAATAGAACACAAAGGTTCTTTATACCTCAAGCACATAGGCTCGGAATAGAACACAAAGGTTCTTTATACCTCAAGCACATAGGCTCGGGATAGAACACAAAGGTTCTTTATACCTCAAGCTCATAGGCTCGGGATAGAAAGAATTTCATTGAATAATATTGTATTAAAAGATTAAAACCAAGAAAAACATCTCTACAAAACAAAACCATTCAGCTAAAGTATCAACTAAAGTAAAAACGCAAATTCGCCGCATTCCATGTCCGTGGTATCTCCTTTCCCTCTAGTGTCTCCAATTTGTAAGCTCCCTCCCCCAATACTTCTTTAATACGATAGGGCCCGGTCCACTTTGGCGCCAACTTACTATCCACCTGAATTAACTGTGCCTTCCTTAGTACCAAGTCTTGTGCCCAGAAACCCCGAGGTATTACCTTAGTCTTGTAACTTCTCTCTAACCGCCTCTTCATTGCTTCACCTGAAATTTGAGCCAAGTCCCTAACTTCATCTATAACATCAAGGTTTGCCCGCAAACCCACTTCGGAAATCTCCTCATCAAACAACCTCACTCTTCCCGTGTTCTCCATCATGTCTATCGGGATCATTGCGTCGGTGCCGTATACCAAAGTAAATGGAGTTTCCCGGGTAGACGTCTGAGGCGTGGTATGGTATGCCCATAACACTCAGTGTATCTCATTTGGCCACTCTCCTTTTGCCGCCATCAATCTTCGTTTCACACCCCTTAATATCACTTTATTAGCCGCTTCTGCCTGTCCATTCGTCTGAGGATGCTCCACCGAAGAGAAAACCTGTTTAATCCCGACTTCCTCGCATAATTGCCTCACCTGTGAGCATGTAAACTGAGTTCCATTGTCCGAAATAATTCGGCGTGGAACACCAAATCGGCATATTATATTCTTCCAGATAAATTCCCGAACCCGACTACCCAAAATCACAGCAACCGGCTCGGCTTCAATCCACTTTCTAAAATATTCTACTGCCACAATCAAAAACTTGAATTGTCTCACCCCTTTAGGAAACGGACCTAGAATATCTATTCCCCAAGTGTGAAAGGGCCAAGGTGTATTAATGGAGTGCAGCACCTCTGGCGGCGCATGGCTCCAATCAGCATGTTTCTGACACGACTCGCATTTCCTAACATACTCCATACAATCATTCTTCATAGTGGGCCAAAAGCCCCCCCCCCCCCCCCGAACTATCCGCAACATCAACGCTCTCCCCCCAACGTGACTTCCACAAATGCCTTCATGGAGTTCGGTCATGAGCCTAGACGTCTCCCTCCTTCCTACACAAATCATCAAAGGCCTAGAAAATCCATACCTAAATAAATGACCATCGATCAGTGTATATCGGCTTGAGTTTTTCTTTATTTTTTGCGCCTCATTCACATCCTCAGGTAACTTGTTATCTGCAAGATAGCTTCTTAAAGGTGTCATCTAGGATTCTTCAACCATCAAAATCTCCAAAACCTGATGTTTCTCCCGTGTATCTACCCGAGGAGCTACCAATGTTTTTCTTATCACCGACTTATGCTGCCCTGGTTTCGAAAAACTAGCCAACTTGGATAACAAATCAGCTAGGCAATTTTGCTCCCTCGGAACATGCACGAATTCAAAGAGAACAAAATTTTTCGCAATAGATTGGACTACCTCTAAATATTTAGCCAATTGTGGATCACGAGCCTAGAATTCTCCGGTCACTTGTCCTGCTACTAATGCGGAATCGCTTGTGACTAACAACCTAGTGATGCCCATTTCTTTAGCTAAAAGCATCCCTGCTATCAAAGCCTCGTATTCTGCCTGGTTGTTACTAGCTTTGAAAGCAAATCTCAACGATTGTTCAATCAAGACTCCCTCTGGTCCTTCCAAAACTATACCAGCACCACTTCCTCTTAAATTAGAAGCCCCATCCACTGATAGAATCCATGATATTTCTTTTACGCGCTGACCCGTAACAGGTGGTTCAGACAACTCTACTAAAAAGTCAGCTAAAAACTGAGCTTTGATCGGCCCTCATGATTCATATTGTATCCCATACTCCGAGAGCTCTATCGCCCATTTAACCAACCTACCTGATATATCAGGTTTTTGCAATATGTACCTGATCGACAAATCCGTCATCACCTTGACACTATGATTTTGAAAATAATGTCTTAAACGACGAGCTGACACTACTATGGCCAATGCCGCTTTCTCTATTGTTGGATATCTCACCTCAGCACCATGAAGTACCTTGCTTACGAAATACACAGGCTTCTGATCCCCACCAGACTCTCGTACCAATACCGAACTGACTGCATGCTTGGTCACCGAGATATATAACACTAGATCAGCACCTTTCTCGGGTTTGCACAATACTGGTGGTTTACCTAGATACTCTTTCAACTTTTGGAAAGCTTCCTCGCATTGATCGGTCCATTGAAACTTTTCATTTTTCTTCAAGCATTGGAAGTAGGGAAAACCCCGATCTCCACTTTTAGCAAGAAAACGGGACAAGGCCGCCATCCTCCCCGTCAATCTCTGTACTTCTTTAACATTGCTTGGACTCCTCATATTTATGATGGCTGCACATTTATCTGGATTAGCTTCTATTCCCCTCTTGGTAAGCAAGAAACCCAGAAACTTCCCTGCCTTAACCCCAAAAACACACTTCTCAGGATTAAGTTTGAGTTTGTATTTGTTGATTATGACAAATAATTCCTCCAAATCCCCATGATGATGTTTCTCTTCTACCGAGGTAACTACCATATCGTCAACATATGCATACACATTCCTCCCCAACATGGACACCAGAATTCGATCCATTAACCTTTGATAGGTAGCTCCCGCATTCTTTAACCCGAAAGGCATTACCCGATAACAGTAATTAGTCGTTCCTCCCATAAATGTTGTCTTATCTTCATCTAATGAATGCATTTTTATCTGATTATAGCCTGAATAAGCATCCAAGAAACTTAACAAAGCACAACCCGATGCACTATCAACTAACGCATCTATATTAGGCAAAGGATATGAATCCTTTGGGCATGCATTATTTAAGTCAGTAAAATCAACGCACATTCTCCACTTTCCATTGGAATTTTTTACCATCACCACATTTGCCAACCAAGTCGGATATTGTATCTCCCGAATATGAGCCGCTTCTAATAGCTTACATACCTCCTCGGTAGTTGCCTGGGCACGATCCCCACTCAACCGTCTACGCCTTTGAACTTTAGGTTTAGCCGAAGGATTGGTGTTGAGTTTATGGCATAAAAAATCGGGATCTATTCCTGTCATATCTGTTACACTCCAAGCAAATGAAGAAAGGTTTTTCTTCAGTACTTGCATAAGCTATTGCTCTTGCTCTAAACTCAAATCCCCTCCAATTCTTAATTTCTTGCCCTCTACGAGTACCTCTTTTATCTCCCCCACGGGTTAAGGTCTTCTCTCGGAATGTATTAGTCTAGGATCTAACTCGGGATCTATGACTACCTCCGTTGTGCTGACTGAATATGCAACCTTCCTCCTTAACCTTAGACTATCTTCATAACATTTACGAGCAACTTCCTGATTCACTGATAAAGTGAGCACCTTCCCATCATCAGTGGGAAACTTCATCTTCAAATGGACCGTTGATACTATTGCTCCCAATTTATTGATAGAAGGCCTTCCTAGTAGTAAGTTGTATGATGAAGGTGCATTGACAACTATATAACGTATAAATATAGTTTTTGCATCTTCTTTGTCTCTAAAAGTCGTTCGAAGATCAACATAGCCTTAACCTCCACCTGATCTCCTGAGAAACCCACGAGTACTCCATCAAAAGGCCTTAATTGGTCCGTCGATATTTGCAGCCCTGTATAGGTGTTTCAGAACATCATATCGGCAGAACTCCCCTGATCAACTAGCACTCTATGAACATTCCTTCCCATCATGATAACAGACAAGACGATGGGATCATCTTCATGCGGAACTACTCCCTTTAAATCTTCACTCGAAAAGACTATAGCCAGAACTTTCTTTGGCCTTTCGATTTTGGCTGTAGTCATGACACTTCTTACATATCTTTTCCTAGCCGAGCTGGTTTGTCCTCCTTCCGCGAAACCTCCTGCTATCGTATTGAAATCCCCTAGCACAGGTGTCTCGTGCAAGTCGGGGGCTGGACAAGTTTCGGATGGTTCCGCATCTGTATCAGATTTCATAAATTTCCTCATGAGTCCCCTGTCTGCCAACGTAGAAAGTTGATTATTTAAGGCATAACACGAATTTGTGTCATGACTTCCGGCCTGATGAAACTTACACCAAGCATCCGGTCTACTTCTGAGTGTTCTCCCTGTGATATTGGGATAGCGCAAATGTTTAGATATTTCCGCATCTTCCAATATTTCAGTTAGAGCCACCCTGAAGCTTGGGATTTTCTGAATTCGTCGATACTCGGTCCTTTGTTGTGATATGTAAGGAACGAAACGACGATTCGGTCTAGCTCGCAGTGGAGTCCTTTCTCTTCGATAAGTTTTGATATCTCGTTCACTCTTGGTATGAGCCAGCGTTCTCTTGTCCCCTACTTTTTTATGACGCATGGCCTCTTCGGTCTCTATCTCCATAGCTGCCCTTTGCCTAATCTCCATTAAGGTCTTTGGCAGAAACCGGTACAGGGATTCATCGAAGGAACTGGCTCGGAGCCCCTTCACAAAGGCTTTTACAAGTAAACCCTCATTAGGGTCGACTAACCTCATGCTAATATTGGTGAAGCAATTGAGGAACTATTTTAATGATTCTTCGGCATTCTATCGTATGTCAAACGTGTCTGCCATCTCTACCGGCTTGGCCCTGTTGGCCGAAAATCTTTCCAGGAAAACGCGTTTAAAATCGGTGAACGAGTTGATTGAGGAGCTCAGAATAGTGTTGAACCATTCCAGAGCGATCTCGGCTAGCGTGCTCATAAACATTTTTCAACGTATTGCGTCATTCCCCCCTAATATCAACATCTGGGCCTGAAACGCTTTTAAATGTAGCTCTGGATCAGAACTTCCTGTGAAGGGTGTGATCTTCGGGATCACGAAATTCTATGGAATTGGCTCCTCCATGATCGAATTTGCTAAAGGGCTGGCATCGCCAACATCGGGATTTAACCGACTAGCGTATCGGTAACCAACCCTAGTGGCTTCCAATCTATTTTGCATCTCTTCATTCGCCTTCCGCAGCTGTTCTTGTTGTCGAAGTGCCTCTTCTAGGCGTCGGTGTGTTTCTTCAGCCTCTTTACATAGTCTTTCTCTTTCTCCCAAAGCCTCTTCCCGAAGAGCCTGTAGATCTTCCTCTACTTTTTTACTGGCTTCCTCCCTCTCCTTTTCCAACTGAACCTGATCAGCCTCCGCCTTCAGTCTAATTTCTTCATTCTGTCGTTGCAGCTCCAGGATGCTCTGCATTATCTGCTGCCTAGTCGGCCCCTCACGTGTCGCTCCTCTGCCTCTATTCATCCTCAATTCTGTCTATTTTTGCTCGTTCTTTGAATGGGGTCATGATCGAATTTTACCGAGCCCCACGGTGGGCACCAATGTTCTGGTTCAGAAAAATACTAGATAATTCTTCACCAAAACAAAAGAAAGTGTTTTAGACTTACTTAGGTAAAAAATCTTTTAGCCCTTGACCATGGAAGCAACCTTCTTATTTATAGAATAATCAGTTACAAAATATTAAATTCTAAAAATACAAAATAAAAATGAAATCATCCTCTGCTCCTAAAATATCTCTAAATATAACAACAACCATATTAATTCCCAAAAACCCCACCAAACACGGAAGTTAATATTCTTCTCCATCGATACCCTGCTGACCCGATCTGCTAAATGCTAAAATCCACATATCCTCTCGGCCTAAAACCGAACCACCTCCTCTGGACCAGTACACCACTATCATTGTTATAAGAACGATTTGACTTGATCATCTCTTTTATCCATATCTTATCTTAATTTTTGTTTATCATTATTTTATTTTTAACGTTTTTCTAACAATATTTGCATCACACATAGAGGATTACACAATAAGCGACTCTGCTATTGGGATCAGTATATTTAGGTTGAGGGAATCGGACAAAAGCAAATACTTCCATGTGACACTGTAGTTAAAGTATTATTTTGACCGTTTCTGCTAAAGTTGAAGAGAAAACAAAGTTAGAAACATATAATGTATTTTCTTAATATTTAGGAGTTCAGGGTAGTGGATCTTGTAGAGTAACATAAAACAAAATTAGATTTTCTTATCTTAATGGATCCCAAATTCAGTAAAAAGACCCAAATTTATTAGACTTCTTCTATTCATTCTGAGGTGAAACTTGTTATCTTGGAGGAACCATAATCCTTATACTTAAGCTTTCAAGGCAAAGAGCATAAAGATATCCAGATTATGCAGAGTACTAAAATACCCATATTATGGATGGATTTAATTTTTGCTCTAAGGCTGAAACTTGTTTTCTCGGATGGATGAGTGACCAAAAAATTAAATTTAATATTCAAACAACTTGTGAATTATACAGTCTAAAATCCGAGACAACAGAAAAAAGTACTAAATTCGATGAACGAACGAGACATAACTTGGGGAATGATCCATTAATTAAATTGATTATTACATTATAAAGAATAGGAAATTACTATCGTGTGAAAAATTATATGGGTTTAGCTTCTTCAATTGAAATAAGATGAAGTTTATATTTTCTCAAACTTTTGTCAATTCGAATTTTTAGTTTAAATTGGTTCCAATTAATATAATATTGGTAAGAATTTGTGGCCTGGCACGCACTTACATCGCGAGGTACAAATTGAAAGTAAAAAAAAGTACTGGAGCTAACTGCAAGTCAATGTATGATTCTATGTCGAAGTGGTCCCTGCCAACCAAATGAGGCTTTGGGTAACCCAAATTCTAACATCAAAGATCAAATTAACATTTTAAATCTAGTCAAATTTCATCCCCTCAAAGCTAATCGAATACTAATATGTCTTTCAGCGAACTAAATACTCACTAATAGAGTAACTAAAGAATCACTTAAAGCCCCATCACCTTTTACTTTTCACAATTAGCAAACAAAAGCTAAAGTAATTAGTCATTATAGCAATTGCATGACCTCAGACTCAACCCACTTTTTGTCCCACAAATGTTCAACATCATGGAGTGCCTAAGTCGGTCCCTTTCTTCTCATCATTATTCTTACACGCGGTGTCTTATCCTAATATCTATTAATTAAGTCAACCTTAGAAGGACAATACCAAAGACCAGCGTTTTATAATAAGCTAAATAAAATAAATTTTAAATAAATTATTATTTGTCAATAAAAATAGATATTTCATAATGTTTAATAAACATATATTTTATATCAATGAGTAAATAGTCTAGGAAGTAAAAGATACCATTTGACCAGTTTCGCACACACTAATCGCGCTTATCCCAATAATAACACCTACACCTAAGTCTCGTAATCAACCACCGATAAAGGTAGCTTACATAGAACCCTCATCACAACCACCTTTCGGCTTTCCCAAGACCAAAAACCACACTCACCAAACAATAAAAACAAACACTAATTATGAACAAATAAAGTAAATCAATCAAACATTGCTATATTTTCAACCCAAAGCACAAAGCTTATGATGCTATCTCTCTCATTCTTAAACAACATGCAATTCAATGCCAAAACCAAGTTTCTGCAAATCATCCAAACCTTCTCCTATTTTCACTTCATTTTGTTAATCCAATAACCTTTACGTGAATCCTTCTCATCCCAAAATAAAAACCCCTATTCGTTCACAAATTCTCATCACACTTTCTTTCGCTTCGATGGGACCTTTCACTTACCTCTTCCCACTTTTTCTTCTGGGGTGCTTCTCTCCGTTAACACTCTCTCGAACCACACCGCACACTCCCAAAACGACACTCCTCGACGTCGTTTCCTCCCTTCGAAACGCGCACAATGCGGTCGCTTCACCCCATTACCACCCTCTCCAACGACAGGAAGAACCCTCTCCTCTATCGTCGTTCGCTGTTCATCTACATTCCCGTGCCTCAATTCAAAAACCCTCGCACAGCGACTATAAATCCCTAACCCTTGCTCGACTCGAGCGCGACTCAGCCCGAGTCAGAGCCCTGCAAACTCGTTTAGATCTTGCTCTGAACCGCGTCTCGAACTCGGATCTCCACCCGGCCGAGTCACGCCCCGAGTTCGAAGCCAATGCGCTCCAGGGACCAATCGTCTCGGGAACGAGTCAGGGAAGCGGTGAGTACTTCCTCCGAGTCGGAATCGGGAAGCCACCTAGTCAGGCCTACGTGGTTCTGGACACAGGAAGCGACGTCAGTTGGATCCAATGCGAACCATGCTCCCAATGCTACCAACAATCCGACCCGATTTTCAGCCCGCTTTCGTCCTCTTCCTACTCGCCTATCCACTGCGACGCCCCGCAGTGTAAATCCCTCGACCTCTCCGAGTGCCGCAATGGAACCTGCCTCTACGAAGTCTCATACGGCGACGGATCTTACACCGTCGGCGAGTTCGCCACGGAGACCGTCACTCTCGGCGCGTCGGCAGTATCCGGCGTCGCCATCGGCTGCGGCCACAACAACGAAGGACTATTCGTCGGCGCCGCTGGTCTGCTCGGTCTCGGTGGCGGAAAGCTCTCGTTTCCGGCGCAGGTCAATTCGACTTCGTTTTCGTACTGCCTCGTGGACCGCGACTCCGACGCCGTTTCCACTCTTGAGTTCGACTCGCCGATGCCGCACAATGCCGTCACCGCGCCGCTGTTGCGGAACCCCGAGCTCGACACGTTCTATTACCTCGGCTTGAAAGGAATCAGTGTTGGCGGCGAGACTCTCCCGGTACCTGAGTCGAGCTTTTCTGTCGACGCCACCGGAGGAGGTGGAATCATTGTCGATTCCGGCACGGCTGTGACACGGCTACGGAGCGAGGTGTACGACGCACTCCGCGACGCATTCGTGAAGGGGGCGAAGGGGTTGCAGAAGGCGAACAGTGTGTCGTTGTTTGACACGTGCTACGACTTGTCGTCGAGGAACAGTGTGGAGGTGCCGACTGTGACGTTTCATTTTCCTGAGGGGAGGGAGTTACCGTTACCGGCGAAGAATTACCTGATACCGGTTGACTCAGTAGGGACGTTTTGCTTCGCGTTTGCACCAACAACGTCGTCGTTGTCAATCATTGGGAACGTGCAGCAACAAGGGACACGTGTCGGTTTCGATATCGGTAACTCGCTCGTTGGATTCTCTGCCAACAGCTGCTAGTGAAAGGGCAGGTGTGGTAGCGGGGTAAGCGTATAACATAAGAATCTCGTGATTTCTTTTATTTTTATTTAAATTAATTTAAGATTTTGTTTTTTCTAATGTGTAATGTAACGGTGGGGAAGGGTAATTGGGCCAGCTGAATGGTGCTAAATTGTAGAATGAGTGAGTGAGGAAGTGGTGCTTATGCAATGGCGAGGGTTGCCTGATAATTACTTTTAAAACACGAATTACAAAATTAAAACAAAATTTATGATTTAAAACGCAATTTTTTTAATACGAGGGTATAAATTACGATATATCTATATTCATAATTTGTTTTTATTTTTTTGTTTTTTTAATTGCTCTTAAAAGATAAAGAGAAGCCCATGTGATGGTAAGTGGAGTGCTGTTATTATTGTGGAGATGTATACAGGTAAGCAAGTCACGGGTTTTCCGTTTCTCAGGACCAAATGGAAATAGCTTCTTTAACGGCATATATAGTTTAAAAATGTGAAAATGATTTAGCGAATAAAATTGTTTATTTCCTTTCAATTGCTTGATTTCTGGGAAATAAGGTTTTTATTTGACTCTTTAGAAACATAATACTTAATATGCTTCATTTATGCAAAAATCTTAAACCGCACTATTTAACTTGAATAATGTTTTGCATTGTTACAAGATAGTTATGTTTACTAGTTTACAAGATGGTAGGATTTCATTGTAAGCAAAATTGTATTTTCATTTACAAATATTACTCCTACTAGATAAAAGTAAAAATAAAAACAATTCGGAAAAGTACATTAGAAGTCTCTAATTGAAGCAATACAATTAAAAATACAATAATTAGATGGATTGACATTTAATCTCAAGTATTATAATCTTCATTGGTAGAGGCTTTAAAGTCAATCTTAATTCTAAATACAAATTATAATTCGAAAAGCAAAAAATATTAAAATTATACAACATGAACAGTTATTATCCATCCTTTATCTGTTAAAGATTTAAAATTTTATTTGAAAAAAAAAATCATTTTTGTTTATCCATGACTTAAAACACATTAAACAAGGTGAGAAATGGAGGAAGAACATAATGCCTTAGTGCTTCAAGGATCACGTTATAGAGTAATAAGCTCTCAATACGTTCAAAATGTCATAAATCTAATTTTGTTCAAATTCAAGTGTTTGTACAAAGAGAAATATTTTATTTGTTTGAGTAAAATGGAGGTTTAAGAAGCTTCCTAAGATGGGTCAAAGAAGAAAAAAATAAACCAATCAAAGGTGGTGAACCCTTTGATGACTGAGGTTTATAATGATTGATGGTGGACTCTATATCCAATATGGGATTACTATTACTCTTTGGCTCTTCGCTTGTCGCAACAAGTTTGAGCTTGGGAGTTATGGACTATATATCAAATATGAGACAACCATTACTATTTGGCTTTTTTCTTGTCATAACAAGCTAGAGCCCACAAGGTTGTGGATTGTATATCGGTTTCAAAGATAAGATATAGGATGACTGATGGATCCTTGGTTCAGCTAAGTTGATAGATCTACAATTTGTTGTCTTGTCATTACCTAAATTAGTCGATTTACTCCACTCAATATGTTGAAGATATAATTTGAAGAATATCACAGAGGATTGAATACCTATTTGAACAAATATAAAAGGAAATATTCTCATATTAATTATTACTAATGTTGTCATATATTTATCAACCCATCACAAGAAACAAAAAGACTCTATAGATCAAAGATTACAAGAGAATTTCCAAAAGATCAAAGCCAGAACATTATGATATTTGAAATTGAAACTATTAAATGACTGAAAAGGAAAGAACTGATAATTCACAGGAAACAATATACTCTGAATGAAATATCAAGTGCTTCTAAATGAAGAAAAAGAATATATGAGGAACATCTTGAATTGAATTTGCATGAATGGTCAAGTGGCACAATGTGACTATAAGTACTAGGACCAACATGAAGAAAACAAGTGGAATACGAGAAAAAATGTTGAAGTGCTAAAACATTGTCAAATCGATTCAAGAGAAAGAAGAAGTAAGAATACTCTAAGATCATAAAGTCAAATTCATATTGGATAGATTGATATCGGGTTGTGTGATAACCATTGTAATATCCTGTACATAGTGAAATATACCTTATGAGCGTGATTGTACTCTTTTGCGTGAGAGCATATTTTGTTCATTGTAATTGTGAGCTCTCAAGAGAGATTGAGAAGATACTTGGAGAGGTTAAACTCGTGATCCTTAGAGAGGTTGATACTCATTGTAACCTGAAGATGGTGATACTCGTACTAGTCAAGATATTTAATTGGTAGAATTTCTTAAGCAGGTGGCTTAAGAGACTAAACATAGCCTGAAGTGGAGATGAATCAGTATAAATCTTTGTGTGCATTCTTCTCTACCTTATTCTTTATCTTATTTTATTTACAATAGTATATATGCGCAAAATGATTACAAAAGGCCTACATGCTATATTCATCCCCCTTTTTAGAATGACCTTGCAATAACAGTAGTCAGTCTAATTGAAAAAATATTCAAAGGTAGTTTTGTGGCTCTATTCAAGGCCCCTAATTCTAGAGCTAACTTTCTTTTTAAACTAATGCATATGATTGATAGAAAAGTGAAATGCATGTTTGGTTTCTACAAAATTGATATTATTTGTCATAATAGAAAAAAAGAGAGTGTTAAGACATGATTAGTTTATACAAGACTAGAATCAAGTCTACATTTGAACTCATGCCTAATAAATCACCAAAGATTTTATGATAACAATTAATACAAAGTTTTCGTTTATCTAATAATTTTACCATTTGTAAATTAGTTAAAGGCTCTCAAAGCATACATTATAAAGAATAAATGCATGTTGATAAAATGCTAAACACATACAAGCACAAAGCAAGAATAAACGCATATGCTTAAAATGTTAGACAAGTAGAAGAATATACATATTGAACAACAAAAGCATGAAGCACCAAATGTCTATATCAAAGACTAAATGACCATAAAAAAATGATATGCATTCTTAAGTTTATATCTTCAAATAAATGGAAGAACATCTATCAAAGAGCATGCATCACAATTTTCATAGTAGATCCGGATACACACACAACCTACCTTTGAGTATCATATGCTCATTTTAGTACAATCAAATACAACAAAAAGATATTTACTCAAATAAAGTATGTCCTTTCCCTCAATAAAAGAAGTGCAAGAGTGAAAGCGTGAGCCAAAAGTTAAACATCTTTGATAGAGCACTAATGTAAAGGATAAAGCAAAAGCACTAGGTCATGCCATTTTTTTTAAGCCTATAAATATAAGCCATGTTATGGAAATGAAGTTTGAAAAATATTTTTCTAAATCAACATACATCTACACAAACTTTCTATCTTTAATCATCCAAGTGTTTTATTGTAAATCGTCTTCTAGATAACATAGATAAAGTGCTTTTATTTTCTAATCCTTTATGATTGCAAGACTATCTTAAGGGGAACATAGATTTTATACCGACTTCAATTGTGCTTAAACTTAATGGCATTTCAACGCATAGTTAAAGGTGACTTTAAGTACTCATTGTAAGCCAAAAGGGTAGAGAGAATGCTTGAAAACATTTGATTGTTTAATTGAACCCTTTTTCTTTGGAATTGAAGACTAGGATGTAGTATAGTTTTAAAGGTGAACCAATATAAAAATAAATTGTTTGCCACTTCTTTTTACTGCACACTTGATTTCTCTCTTAGCCATCTTAAAATATTTTTGGAAGAACTTGTGAACTTGTTTATAAAACCATTAGATAGACCATTATCAACGTTTAGCGGGTCTACTTGCAAAAATATTTTTAGGGTAATTTTTAAAATCTATTCAAAGCCCTTTCCAAGCCCTAATAATTTCTTTGGATTGCTTCCTCTCCATCCCTAACCTTGTCATTGATATGCCAAACAAAAACTAATACTAAATAGTTACACAAGAAAGGGGATGATGTTCTAACATGTAATGAATGAGAATTTTTCTATGCAAGCCATTTGTTAATGTTATTTTATGATGCTTCTTTACACTTTTATGGTTGATCTTATGTTACTACTAATATGTCTTTCTTTGAGGCATTCAAAATTATAAGGAAAATAAATAAAATACGACGAGGGACGAATGAAGGAATGTGAAAAACAAGAAATACAAAAAGAATGATTGTTCCTTCCTTTTTTTTAGTTAGTTAAACTGATATAACATGCAATATAGAATATCATAAGAAAGAAAAGATACTCAATACTTTTATATTAGTTCGTTTGATCACACATACTACGTCCAATTCCCAATCAATCAATAAAGTTCCATTAAGAAGACTCGCGTTGCAAATTACAAACAAGTATTCTTTCCTAAGCCATTTTTGGCGCAACCAAGTATTCTTTCAACAAGTAACTCATGGCTTAACCTAAGCAACACATACAACCAATAAGTCAAAAATAAGAAAACAATAATGTAAGCTTCCGCTAGCTCGTATTCTTAACTTTTTTTTTTCCATTCAAAACTTAACCTTTAAAATCTACTCAATTGCATTTTTTTCTCCCAAAGTTTGACACTCACTCACTCGTTTAATATTTATCTTAACGGGCTTCACTTTCACCCTTAAAACCCAATATCCTCTTAAGAGATTTTAGGTGATCCTCTAACACTACTAGTAACTGGATGAAACCTTCCAAGTATCCTTAGAAACCATAGGTTAGTATATTTCACAATCTAGCAACTTACGTGCTCTCTTTTGTACTCAAAGATGCCCTCCAATAAGTGATTAATGACAAAAGACATGTATAGATTGTATTTCATGGTTAGAAACACACCTACACATGATTTTGTCACCAAAAACGCGCCACAAGAGAAGATCATCCCACACATAGTACTTAACATCACTCTTAAACTTATCATGTTTAGCTTTTGTGGTTTGATTTAACCTAGATAACATTTAATTAACTCATGTATATCCTCACTAGTTTAAGCAAATACAAGTGAAAAGAAAACCTGTTACACTACACTCATTCCAAAGTATATGATTAAAGTGTTATTTATACGTCATAAGTTCAAGCGAGTGCCCATGAAGTATTGTTTATTCCCTTAAACAAAAGGTTATCAAATAGTTGATAAGAATACTAACTAAAGCTATAAGATTGATAAATAAACATTATAATAAAAATCAAAATTAAAAAAAAATTAAAGGAACAATTTGTTGCAATTAACCTCTAAATTGACTATGAGATTACAAGAGAATCAATATGTTGGAATGTAAAAAAAGAAAAATAAAGTAGTGTATCAATGCTTAACAATGAAAGTGATGTATGATTGTGAGATGAGGTGTTCATTGAAGGCTCGTTGTTGCTATACTTTTATAGTGTTTTTTATTAGGTCTTAGTTGTTGATTCATGTTCTTCTTTGGTGGTTTTACAATAACAACTTATGTTGTAGAAATAAAAAAAATATTAGTATGTGTTGCTTGCATCCATTGTTGACAAAAGAAAAAGATGAACATCTTGCTTCAATAAAGAGTTTTAATGATGATGACTTATGAATCTTAAACCTAGCATCTTCCCCAAACAACACCAACATCCTCCACCGCACATGCTCTTGTTTCTTAAGTAAACAAAGAGCCTAAGGTGTGTCATTAGTGAACATATCATCATCAACGTGATAATTTCAACAGTAAATGTGGTTAAGGCTTAGATGAATGGATTATAAAACCCTATATTCTTGGGCTAAACCATAACTAATATCTAAGACTACTGAGTATATTTTGGCTAAAATTGTGAAGGAATTAAAAAATTTACAACCTATGAGGTAGTTAATGCACGTGAGCCAATGAGCCTGTTTGTAAAGATGAGAAAGTAGACGATGTATTTTTTACCTATTCAACATGTTATTTTACTTATTTGAGTTTTGATATACCAAAAAGACATCTTAGGCCTCACTTAAAAGTGTTTTAGTTTGAGGCCTACTATCTCTCATTCTACATCATATAAAAAATTTAAGGTTAAATTACTCTTTTGGTCTTTCTATTTGTCAAGTAATATCAGTTTGGTCCTTTTTAAGGTATGTTTGTCGCCTTAATTCCCTTTTGGCTGTCGAATTTTCCCTTATATTGGACTAGTCTTCCAAACACTCAACTCCCAAGAGAACTAACTAACTTGGATGTTGATGACACCAAAAATTGTCAACATTTAGAAGGAATGAAATTTGTATTTGATACTGCTAAGGTTGGAATACAATTGTGTAGATCTTATAATATACATAGGTAGGGATAATATTTCAAGAATTTAGGTTAAGTTATATGTTATCTCGTCTAACCTTGTTTTATATCTCATGATACAATTGCAAAAGGGCTATGTCATGCAAAGAGATGGCATGCCTTGCCAACAAATTGAAAAAGAAGAGTTTTAATGTTGGAAAATCCATTCATACAGAAACCATTCAGAGCCATCCAAGTTACTATTTTTGAGGAATCACCCTTACATACACCATTAATTAGAAAGAAAAGTTAAGGGAAGTTAACAACCCAAGAAAAGAGTCCTAAGCATCCAGAGTTGAAGGCTTTAAATTGTATTATCCTAACCAAAAAGGTTTGATAGGGGATATATGGGATTCTGTCAACTAGAGGCGAGACTGAGAGCATATTTTTTTGGAATATTGTATAGTCACTTTGGTTCACAACCTTGAACGCAATCTTCCTGACCCAAATTTTAAGAAATTGAGTAAGTATGGCCTTATAGACATATGTAAAGGATTGAAAAATTATTTGAATAAAGCCACCACTTTGGTTTGTATTCCTAAACTATTGAGAAGTAGCTTCATCATTCTCTGAACGAGGCTAACGTAGAAACAATTGGATCAAGTTTCAGATGTCCGAATATAAAGATTGTGCTAATAAAGGAAACAAAATGGAGGCCATTTTGAAGGCTAAACAAGAGACCACCATTGCTTTGAAGGAAGAATAAGTGACCCTCAAGCCACACTCGATGAGGAGAGAAAGAAACATCAAGAAGTCACATATGTTCTTTGATTCCCAAGAGTCCCTTCATATGATTAAAATTGATAACACCTACATTGTTTGTTGTTGTAGGATACTTGACTTTTTAAGTGTATTGTATATATGATGGCTTTTAGCCTGTTGAATGACTTTATTGTAGTGGCATGAGCAACGAAAAAAATGCCAAAAAACCTTAAGCTTTGATACCATGTTAAATATAGACAAAAACTATATAGAGTTAATCTTCCTTGTGTTAAAATACACATAGAGTGAATATATTTATAATAAAGAGTGATACAAGTATATATGACAACCAAACATAAACATGGTAAATTGAAGATATTGTTACAAACAATATCAATCATATCTTCCTATATCAAACAATGTTAATGTTTCCCTAATAAACAATAAACGTTATGCTTCCTTAATTAACATAATATGCAATATATCTAACAAATGATGACCTACATAGGAGCACATTATATGTAGATGGAGCATTTATAACCTAATATCTTATAGGAATAACTCTGGTCCATTAACCCCTTCCAAAGGTGGTTTGAATCTCGATGTATCCTTGCAGCTCAATAGGGTCAACTACGAGCCCAACAAATACTCATTTTGCTTCATGTATTAAGGTTGAACTTACTACATGTTTGGATACCGTGAAGTAAAGCATAAGGGTTTGATGACATATTGGCCTCTACAACACTAGAGAGTGAACTAAGTACTCTTTCATAGTAATGAAGGTCTGCTCACATTGCTTAGTCCATAAAAAATGTCCTTTTGTGCATACAAGGTTAAAAATAGAGTGCCCTTTTCTCGTGAGGCAAATAGGAATCGAGATATAGATGCCATTTTTCTAAATTTACTTATTTCATTGCTTCAAAAGTTTTTGGATGTCAATCTTTAGATATGTCCCTCTGGTCTAACTCTTTCATTGCTAATTAGACCTTACACTAGTTGATCACATATGTTCTTTGATTCCTAAGACCTCCCTTCATAATATTTACGTGTTATCTTCTTATTAACATTGATAACAACTACACTTCATCTTGTGGTGGGCTACTTGACTTTTAAGTGTATTATCGATAAGATGACTTATCCTATTAATTGAGAACCTGCTGAAGAGTACATTATATGTAGACGGAGCATTTACCACCAAATATTTTATAGGAATAACTTTAGCGCAATGTCCCATTCCAAAGGTGGTTCGGATCTTAATGTATCCCCACACCTCAGCAAGGTCGTCTGCGAACTCGACAAGTACTCCATTAAAAGTTCTTAAAACATCAATTAGAATCCTCATACCAATGAAAACCTCCCAATATAGGACATTAGCTGAGATTCCTTGGTCAAAAAGTACTCAATGAACATTTTGAGACATCATTATTATTGAAATGACTATTGGTTACGAACCTACTTCTACCCCATTAATTGTCATAATTTGCCTGGCATACTACTTCCTTGTTGCATTTTTTTCTCCTCCACATGCGAACCCACCGGCTATAGTGTTGAAGCCTCCTAGAATGGGCTCCAATTGCTCCCTAAGTTATGGCTTTTGTCCCTTATAGCATCATAAGTTGCACATCGCGTATCTACTTCCCTACGCCTTTTATACATGCCTAAGTGCACCTTTCAAATAATTTTTTCAATATGTTTGATCAAGGCAAAACAATTTTTTGGTGTTATAACTATTTGTCCAATGGAACTCATACCATGCATTCCTATCAGGACCAAGTTGCTTCTCAGTCCTTCTTGGGGTACATAAATAGATTTGCATCCTTCACCTCTCGTAGATCTGGGCCCTAGAAACTCTAATGGGAGTCAATTAGAAACTTAACACTTTTCACCTTCTTGGCCTATAAGGGTGCTAATTTGTAATGAACTTTGGGCTCTAACATTACCTAGTGTCCTTCTTCTTCCTCCAATGTCAGTCATTGTGCCTTATACCTTTTGAAAAGTCTTCCATCTAATTTTCTTTTAAGCAATAATCTCCTTTACCTCAATATGTGACACAACATAAGACTTAACTTCGGCCATGTCTTTGGGAGGCCGTTCAATGAGAGATTCTCTCAAAGAACCAACCCTCGAATCCCAAATCCTTACTGAAAGCATCAGTGAACATAGTTTCATCAGGTTGAGGGACTAAGACTACCACCTTAAGAAAAATGCTTCAAATACTCCTTTAGTTTCTCTCATGGCATATGGAATACGTAAAAAATGTCATTAAGCTTTATTACTTTTTGGTATATTGGCAGCAAACTATGCCATGAAAAGCTTAACAAACTCATCAAAGCTACTAATCACTCGATTTGGTAGTCGGCTAAACCAATCTAAAGCCATGCCAGCCAACGTGCTAACAAACATCTTACAACTTACTTTATCTAATTCACCACTTATCAACATTTGAAATCGGAATGTTTTAACATGAGCCCTTAGATCTTGTGATCTAGTGAAAGGGTTGATTTTAGGAATCATATAATGAGGTGAAATTAGCTCGCTCATGAAGGCTGGAATTCTTGTTGCTCCCCTAAACTTCCATCATCATAGTTAAAAATGAGATGTAAAGCTCCCTATTTTATTTCCAATGCTCTTGTACTTTCTTTGCTGCCTTAGCCTGTAGTTGAGCCACCTGCTCCTTACATCTCAACTTCTCCACATTCTGCTTGAAATGTTGCAGCAAACTAGCTTCCTCTTCAGCCATCAAATCGACGAACTAGAGTGGTTATCTAGCTCCTAGCAATACCTACAAGTTATGCGAGAACCATTTATTGGGCCCTTTTGTGGGTACCAAAGCTACTACTCAAAATCACTTAAATTGTAGTAATTGTTTTTACATTGACCTTTTCTTTAACTTTGGTTTTGTCTCCTTAATGTTCTATTGTGCGGTAATGAGTTACTTGATTAATTATAGCTTTTGGACTACACAACTTTGATGGACTACTCGTACTCGTCCCCTATACTACACAACCTTGATAGACTACCCGTCTCCGCCCCTTATACTACACAACCTTAATAAGTAGCCCCAAATGACAGATTACTCGTCCCAGGCAAGAGACCAGTCGTCCTCGTCCTCATCGTACCTAAGATACCAACCCTTAAGGAAGTTTCCAAAAATCATCCACCCAAAGGAACCATCCACTATGCGGCCCAACTTAGTATGTGTCGGCCTTGTGGGACAACACGTACTCGAACCTGTTAGCTAAGCACAGCCAATCTAATTATCTTAAAGGAAAATGATCCCATGTTACGTAAATAATTGTAATTAGTAGGTAATTAACTATTGGATAAAATCACAATCAATAAAGTCCATAAACTCTACTATAAAAGTCACGTTTTTTGGAAATGTATTCTTAGATTACTATTCTAACATCAGAGCCCTAGACCCTAGATTGACTTTAGTATCAGAGTATCTTTTGCAAGCACCCCCTCATTGTGCTAAGGACTGAAAGGTAGGACATTTTCAAAGAGAAAGTCGTAAAGACCAGGAAACCCTCTTTGGAGATCTCACAAGATATATATTGTCCTTGTAAGTACAACTAGCGTCCATAATGGGGCCGATAAATATTCTATGAAGGCAAGAAAGCAAAGAATCAAAAGTTGAACGAGGATTGGAAGATGTTATCCATAAGAAGCAGAGTCGTAGAAGCCAAGGGAGTTGGTCCCTCCACTGACTTGGCCACTATCCTAGAAGCTCAAGCAAAGATCTAGTAGGAGTTTGCGGACTAAAAAAAGGAATGCAGAAGAGATGGAAGCCTTAAAGGATGAAAATGCCAGGCTGAAGAAGAAGATCGAAACCTCCAAAGGTAAGGAAGTCGATGAGTTCAGGCACGTAGGACCCAAAGTCACTATTCATGAGGCTAAAGAAGAAAGTGAACACAACCTAACTAATTGCCCCAAAGGTGTTACCAAAAATTTCACTGCCATAAGAAATAGCTGACATGACCCTTTTATTGACAGGATCATGGAGACTCCATTCCACAAGTAGTGGAAGGCACCCACAGTATATAATAACGACACTACCGATCCTAACGAGTATGTGTCTGTGTACACGGATGAGATTATCTTATACTCCCCCGATGACGTAGTCTTATGCAAGGCCTTTTACTCGACCCTATGCAAACCAACCCTAGATTGGCTCGCAAAACTATTGCCTTATTCCATAGAATGCTTTGACGTTATGACAACGTCTTTTGCCACCTACTTTGAAATCGGTCGCTCATATGATGTCACCCCCATCTCCTTACTTAACATACAACAAGAAGATGGAGAATCCCTAAGACCGTACATTGACCGCTTTGGGTCTGCCACCCTTAAGGTTAAAGACCTCTATTTAAGGAGCATCTTGCACTATGGTTAATGACTTGCAACTAGGCTATTAGCTAACGAAGTATGTATGAACCCTCTAACTAACATGAATGAATTAAGGCATGAGACACCAAATTCATGAGGGAAGAAGACATAAGGAAGTACAAGACACAGGTTAAGGCCAATATCACAGTGACAAAGAAGACTAAAGTTGAGAAAGTACCACAATAAACCCTTAAAGGCACGTGGCCTAGCACGATCACGAGAACGAAAACAATTCTAGTACACTAATTATGCACCTCTAAACGCACCTAGGTTGCACATTTTGGAAGAAGCATTGCAGGTGGACCTTATCCCACCCCAGGGAGTTTCAAAGTCTCCCTGATACCAACATGAATAAGTATTGCAGATACCACCGCAACAACGGATATACCACAAACGAGTGCACAACCCTTAGAGACAAGGTAGAAGAGCTAATGAAGGCTTGACACCTTAGGCATTTTTTCAAGAGAGAAGGGGAAGGAATGTTTAAGCAAAATAGGGTTGAGTATAGAAGACAACCAAAAAAGAGAAGATAGACAACAAAATCACCAAGATGATGGAAGATAGGATCAACAAGTAGAGAGGCCACAACGTCAAGAAGATAGAAGGCATGAATATCGAGATGACAGACTCCCTCTAATAGGGGTCATAAACACTATATCAAGATATTTCGTTGGGAGCAGTTCCTTATCCTCTACAAGGAAGAAGCATTTGCACGTCGTACAATCAGTGCATGCAGTATATAGAAGCTATTAGAAGAGAATGCCCCCTATAACATTCACTCACTCAAATTTCCAAGGAATAGAGCCAGAACAGGATGACCCCATGGTCATTACCGTAGAAATGGAAACTTCTTAGTGAAGAAAATCTTGGTTATCAAGGTAGTTTAGTCAACATACTATATTGGAAAAAGTATAAGAAACTTCAACTCTCAAACGATGATCCATTATGATGAACCAATGTATGGCTTCTTAGGAGAAAGGGTGGCAACTAGGGGGTATATCAACCTAATATGACATTTCGAGAAAAAGGCCTAACAAAGACAATCCTCACCGGCCATTGATGTCAACTCCTCATACAATGTACTGATTGGAAGGCCCTCACCGAACTTGCTCGGAGTAGTAGTCTCCACCTCACATCTGGTCATGAAGTTCTTGTTTGTAGTAGGGGATATCATAACGGTGCATGGAGAGTAGAAGATGGCACGTGAATGTTACATAACCATCTTGAAGTTACCCCTTCTCCACTAGTGACCAACAACATCGAGAGGACTCAACTTAAGGGCACCCTTATGGAGGGGGAGGATCTCGACCCAAGGATGAACAATGAAGTGTGCATAGAGCTAGTAGAAGAGATAAAGGTTTCCCCTTACCCCAGGAAGGGAGGAGTTTGAGGACAGGTTCCGCCATTAACGGAGAAGGTGAGAAGACGATTGGCCAGACCTTGATAGACAATCTCGACCTATTCGCATGGATAGTGGCTGACATCCCAAGGCTACACCCTAGGGTGGTGTCACATTGCCTATCTGTGTTTAAGGGGAGAAGAGGAGAAAGTTGGTTGAAGAAAGGTGACAAGCCGCGAAGGCTGAAGCCGAAAAGCTGCTGAAGGTAAGTGATGATTTCATATTTTTTCCCTCATTTAATGCTTAATTGTGGGGATTTAATTGAATTTTTTTTCTTAGGAGATTGATTTAATTGAGTTTTCTTATAATTGGATTTATTTAGCATGAGATACAAAAAACATGTTAAAAATAAATTTTTAGTTGCATAAATGTTCTTGGGATATTTTGAGGTATATTAGTGCAATTACAGCTAAGTTGAGCTTATAGAGGTGTGGAAATAAATTGATTAAAGATTCATAGCACCTTAAAGATAAAACCAATAATGGAAAATTATCAAAATCACAAAAATCTAAACTAAGAATTGAATGAAGAATATGAGAAAAGCTTCAAAAAGTGAAGAAGTTTGGCCAAGCCTAGAAGAGGAAACGAACAACAAAAATTAAACCTTGCAATTTTCTCTATCATAAAGTATCTTTATGATAAAAGATAATTTGGAAAAATATATCTTTAGATATTTTATTTGATATTTTTAAATAACTATCTTATTTAATTATATAATAAAATATCAAAAGATAATAACTACCAAATCTTTTTAAATATACAAGATCTTCTTAAATATTTTTAGATCTCCACAACAAATAAATATATCTTTAAGATATTTGATTATTTAAAATTTTTGGAGGAGATTACAAAAAGTTGATTTCAAAAATTAATGCAAATATTAGTTAGTCATAATTTATCAAATATCTTTAAGTAATTAATTTATTTAATTATATCCTAAATTATCAACCAACTATATTTTCCAAATGTTTTTAAAATTGGATATCTCTCCAAATAGTTTTAAATATTCATAATCACTATAAAGATAAATAATATTTATCTTTATCTTTATTTTAAAATATATTTGAGAGATTTTAGCAACAAAAAGGCCCAATCCAAGTCCTATATAAAGAGACCAAGGGGAAGCATAAAAGAGGAAGCTTGGAACTTAAGAGGTTAGTAACCCTTAGGGGGGCCTAATTTCGTTTTTTCTCTCTCTCTCTCTCTCTCTCTACTTTCTTCTTCTTTTTTTATTTTACTTTTGCATTCCATGTTGATCTAAACTTCAAGGGTTAGTTCCATTATAATTTCTTAAATGGATTATGAGGTTAGATGAATAAATTTATTTGTTCTTTTGATTTTTGTTGTTATTTATTTTCATCTATGTCTTTATTGGTTCTTAGTCTAGTAAAAGTAATGATTTTTGCATTGTAGCAATTTAGCACAATGTTAAATCTACATAACTTAACAATCATATGAGTCCAAGGGTTTTTAAATTTTAATTGATAAGTTACTTTGGTTAAATTTAAAAACTTTCATATGATTGAATGCGATTTTTGCTAATAATTAAAGCCGAAAAGTTGTTGAAGGTAGGTTTTATCAAAGAAGCAAAGTACTCAACCCAGCTAACTAAATTGGTACTAGTAAAAAAGGTGAATGGAAAACGACGCATGTGCGTCGACTACACGAACCTCAATAAATCATGTCCAAAGGATGCATATCCTTTGTCGAGCATTGACAGACTCGTGGACGAGGTATTTGGGCACAATGTTTTGAGTTTCTTAGATGCATAATCTAACTACAACCATATCCCCATGGCGGAAGACGGCAAACTAAAAATGACCTTCATCATAGAAGACGCAAATTACCACTATGAGGTCATGCCCTTTGGCCTAAAAAGGGCGGGAGCAACCTACCAAAGGTTGATGGATAAGGTTTTTAGGCACCTTGGTTGCAAATGTATAGAAGTATACGTGGATGATATGGTCAAGACCGATTACCCAATACAAAAGATCATGCAGAAGCCAAACCTAGCAAGATGCATGTCATCATGGTCTGTAGAGTTATCTAAGTTCAGCATCTGATACAAGTCCCAGGGCCCTATAAAAGCTCAATGTTTAGTTGACTTTGCAATAGACCTACAAAGAAAATAGATGGCCGAAGAATAATGGTAAATCTTACATGTAAACGACTCCTCAAATCCAAAAGGCACAGGGGTCGACATAGTACTTGAAGGGCCAAATGAGATGGTCATTGAAAAGTCCTTCCATTTCAATTTCAAGAAGTCGAACAATGAAGCTGAGTATGAAGCCCTCATAGTCAGCCTCAATCTATCTAAGGAAGTCGGAGTACAAGGGTTAATATGTTGAACATATTTCAAACTGACAATGGGTCAAATAATCGGGGAATATCAAGTAAAAGACGCATTTTTGTTGCAATATTACCACTTAGTCTGCAACATGATAGATAGTTTCCCCGAAGTTAAGTTAGAACACGTCCCTAAAGCCAATAACATGCGCGCTAACGTTTTATCCAAGTTAACAAATACAAAAGCCAAATGAAGATCAAGTCCTTGCTATAGTAGGTATTAGAGTCGTCGTCAACTAAAAGGTTGTATAGTTGCATAAACATAAGTACGGAGGGAACCTAGATTGAACCTTACATCCGCTACATCAAGACCGATAACATAGTATAGGGATAGGAAAAAGGATGGACCCGAAAAGCAGCGCACTACCTGATGATCAACGAAGAGCTGTCTCAGAGAGGATATAGTTGTCCCTTGCTTAAATGTGTCACCGTGAAACAAGTCGCTTACGTCATACAAGAGTTACATGAAAAAGTATGTGAGTATCATTTCGGTGTGAGAATTATGACGATAAGGATATTGAGAGCTGGATATTTCTGGCCTATAATGGAAGAAGACTACACCACCTATGTAAAGAATGCATCACATGCCAAAAACATGGCAACGTTGTCCACGACTAACAAGAACCATTGCACAATGTCTTTGCACCATGGCTTTTTCCAAATGGGGAACAAACATCATTTGTCCCTTCACACCAAGAAAAGGTCAAGTCAAATTTCTCTTGGTCGAGATCGACTACTTCTCCAAATGGATTGAACTCGAGCCTCTAGCGACCATCATGACACAACATGTACAACATTTTATGTGGAAGAATATCGTTTACAGATACGGGGTCCCTCACACCATCATCACAGACAATAGATGGCAGTTCATATATAAGGGCCTAGTAATGTTCTATAGTGGTCTCAACATCAAACACAAGACGAGTTTAGTAGAGCATCCAAGTCCAATAGACAAGCTAAGGCCGCCAATAACGTCATACTAGTTGAGCTAAAGAAGAAATTAGAACAAGAAGATCTGTTATAGGTATTATGGGCTTATAGGTTCACCCAAAATCCTTGACGAAAGAAAGACCTTTCAGTCTAGTGTACGACACATATGTCATGATACCTGTAGAACTAGGCCAACCTTCCACTCACCGAGAACACTACCAAGAAGAAACCAACGACAATTGTCTTAATACTAGCCTAGATATGTTGGTAGAGAAAACAGAAACAACCCATATCTAGGAAGCGACAACTAAATAGAGAGCCTCTAGAAGATACAACACCAAGTTACATCCAAGGTCATTTCACAAGTGAGACCTAGTTTGGCACATGGCTAGAACTGCAAGAAAAAAAGACGAGAAATTCTCGACCAATTTAGAAGGTCCTTTTAGAATACTAGACGTCAACAAAGGAGCCCACAAGCTTAAGAAGTTATTTGGCAAACCCATTCCGATTACTCGGAACGTGTCTCACATAAAGTTCTATTATAGTTGAACTTTCCATTTTCATCAATTTAAACTTGTAACCTAGGTGTATTCTTTCCTACTCGGTCTTTTATCCCTAATGAGGGTTTTTGCCGAGAAGGTTTTATAGAGGCACCAAGATCATGAATAAAATGAGAGGTTACCATGAATTCGTCATATGTTATCTTCATTTTCTCGCTTAGTACCCATCCACTACTTTGAGTGGTACTGATTGAACCCTCAAGTCTTGCAGTTCCCAACCACTAGTCTAACTGGTATTTATCGAACCCTCAAGCATTGAAGTTCTCAGCCACTACTCTAAGTGCTACTGGTCAAACCGTTAAGTTTTGCAGTTTCGAGCCACTACTCTAAGTGGTACTGGTCGAATCCTCAAGCATTGAAGTTCCTAACCATTGCACTAAGTGGTTCTAGTTGAACCCTCAAGTCTTGTAGTTCCTAGCCATTACTGTAAGTTGTACTAGTCGAACTCCCAAGCATTCAAGTTCCCAGCCACTATTCTAAGTGGTATTTGTCGAACCATCAAGTCTTGCAGTTCCCAATCACTACTCTTAATGTTACTGGTCGAATCATAATATTAAAAGAAACATTTCTGCTAGTTCTTGTCACCAAAGTAAGCTAAAAAAGATAAAAAAAAAAACTAAAATGAAGAAAAGTCAAGATCAAACTAGCACTTCCATTAAAAAGATGAAAGTTACAAAAATGGTCATAATATATTAGGCTGAAAAGAAAAGGAAATACAAGTTTTCTCTAAACAATATAAACTACTCGTCGTCAACATCTTCAACATTGGCCATATCTTCATCAATATTTGGACCAATTGTTGGAGAAGGGCTCAACCTTGTGGTAACCTCATCACTAACATCACTTCCGCCAGCCTCCAACGTACACTTTGTTACCTTGGCAGTAGGATTGGCAATATGGGCTTGGCTCGACGGGCCGGCACGCAGGCCCATCCAAAAAATGCAGGACAAGCCAGGACATTGAGCCCACTAGCTCGCATAAAAAAACTTGCACTTGTGTATATAAGTTACTTTCCTTCTGGACTTTTGTATGAACGTTCCAAATTCTAGTATGACTGGAAAAGACATGTATTATGTATTTTTGAATGTGCTAAAATTGGAAAAAGTCATCGTGTCTATCAAAATACGAATATGAATATGATGAAAATGTTAAATTATCAATTTATCATCTAACTTCCCAAGGTCTCTACTTAATTTTGTGAACTTTTTAAAGTTTCCCAATTTGTTGAACATTGAAACTTTTATCATAAGAATTTTTAAAAATAAAAAATAAAAAATAGGCAACCTGGTCTGCGGGCCTGCACTTATGCAAGGCGGGCCAACTCGACTCGTATTTTGTGGGCCAAGTGTGGATCGAGCCGACCCGCATTGCCACCCTACTTAGCAGCCAATATTTTGTCCATGTTAATGAGACAACCTTCGTAGACATCCATATCAACATTAAACTGTAGTCATTGATTGACATTTCTTGGTACAGAAAATTTGCTTGTCTCAAAGCCTTATGAAAGTTGTAAGACCCGCGGAATTTAATTAATTAAAATAATTAATTAATTAATAATTGCAGGTAGTAGAAGCCTCTATGGAATTAAATTCTGATTGGTATGACGTGGAAAAGTACTAGCTCAAGTGGTTGAGAGTACTTTGATTTTGTGAGAGGACTTGGGTTTGAGTCCTATGTATGTCGTTTATGTGTTATTTAATTATTATTGTTTTAATCATATGATTAATCACGTTCTCATGATATAATGCTTGAATTGTATTAGTTAGCATGAAACATGAAATGACATGATGATTTAGCATTGACTTGGCATTGGTGAGGTTGTGGGTTCAAACCTTGGAGAACCTAAATTAAACCTTATTTTTAGTATTTTTGGCTTTGGCTTGAATATGAAAAGTTGATGGAAATCCTATATGAATAGGCATCCATGGGTAGCTGAAAAACAGACCATAAAGGCCAAATAAATGGTAATTAACATCACTATTATGTCATTTTCGTTTTTGTGCAATTAAACCACCTTAAAGTCACATTTAAAAGGTAATTTGGAGAGGAGAAAAAGGTTTGGTTTGCTCTTTGTTGGTACTGCACGTAAGGAGAGAAAAATCAGAGTGAGTTGAGTAAATCATAGAGGTAGTTTGAGGAGGACTACGGGAGGCATTTGGAAGCAAGTGAGAATTCAGAGCATTTCAAGTTTTTAAGCGAAAGGATCCAAGTTAGGGGAGCTGGAATCCGATTTCTTATTTCGTTTTAATAATTATATGAAAAGTATGTTAATTTGAATGCATGAGCTTTGTCATACCATTTTTACGTGTTTTCTAGGTTTCCTGGAGAAACCGCCTGGTAGTGAATCCCTGTACCGTCAGGCGACGCAAGCCTGTACCCATTTTTTGGTTTCTCTGATGAACTGCCTAGCGGTGATGAATTTCCGCCAGGCGACGCGAGTCTATTTGGCTCAATTTTGTGATTATGTGCATTCTAGGATGATTTCTAATCGGGGGAAAATCAGGGGCTAGTGGTTACGAGTTGATTGAGGTTGTATTTTATTGAATTCAGTATAATTGACAGTCTAATTCGAATGGAACAATGACAAGGCTTGAAAGATAGAGATTTTTAGGTTTCGTGAATCTTTATGGTAAATTGGTAGTAAAATTGTATTGGAAATAGTTTTAGTTGATTGTGATAACCTCATTATTGTATTCTTGATTCAAACAATTAAGATTGGACAAACAAGTGAGAAAGAGACATGAGGGAAGTGGGTAGAAGGTGTAACAAAACCTGGAAATTGTCCAAGACTGAAGCACCGCCTGGCGGGCTATAGCGTGCCGCCAGGCAACAACGCACTACCGGTAGCATTAAGGGAGTGTTTTTAGCAGGCTGGGTTTGCGTTGGATGTGGCAATGATCTTGATATGAAACAGTGTTGAATAGGTATTGAAAATGAACAGTTATCAATATCTTCAGAGTCAGTGAGAAATTTATGAATAAAAGGGAATGAGAGCAAATGAGTGGGATAATGTCATATGATTCTAATATAATTGGAGCTTAAGTACAAATGACGATAGAGATTGTTGTAGGGACTCATAAGATTAACTTGTAGGTTGAATGGGCGACTTGGGGTAGTTGATCACCGATGCATAGGAATAAGTAGCATATTGGAGAATAATGTATAAGATGGGATCGGGGCACGGATAGGAGTAGATCATAAAGGTTACTATGAGGAGACTGTCAGCACTAATCCTATGCCAGCATGAGATTCTAAAGTTGGCATGGTTGATGTGTAGGTTTGAATCTTAAGTATACAAACCATGTGTATTCTAAAAATGTGGAACCTTAAGAGTGTAAGAACAATAGTATTATAAAGATGTATAGGTATGATATTGGGATTCAACCATTTGATGTATGGTAGCCAAGACTTGAGAGGTGGAACTTGGTAAACATGTGCAAAAACCAGTGCATGTCGCTGTACTGGTGTGGCGCCCGACGGCGGAGTTCAACCGCCAGGCGATAGTTGCATTACAGGGAGTATGTGTGGCGTGAGGCGCCTGGCGATGAGATGGGTTCTGCCAGGCGATAGTTACAACATTAGTGGACTATTGGAACTGATGCGCCTAGCGACAATGACAGTTCCGCCAGGCGATGTCTGCAGCATGTGTGATTTCTGAGGCGCTTGGCGCCTGGTGGTACGCATCTCCCGCCAGGCAGTTTGGAAGTGGGCAGTGCCTGGCAGTGCATGTCCCCCGCCAAGCGATCTTGCTGTTATAGTTGTGAGTTGTTGGGTTCTAGATGCGTGACCTACAAGGCTTTTGGTGATGCTTCTAAGGTGGGATTGTTGGGTTCCTTGAGTTGAGGTCGAAACGTATCCCTTGAGTTGAGCTCGGGATAGGGGTTAAGCACGTAGCATTCCTCGAGTTGAGCTTAGAATGGCATCCCTCGAGTTGAGCTCGGGATGGCGGATGAACACGAGGGACCCTTGAGTTGAGCTCGGGTTGGCGAGTGTTATCGGTGTGAGTGTGCTGGTTGTGGCTAGTACGGATGGGTCCAGATGGATTGCCCTCCTCAGTCGATAGTTGATGAGTTTGGTAGTCTTGGGACGTTGCGAACTATTTTCATATTTGGGAACTCCATTTGGCGTTACGATGTATGATCCGTAGCAATGATTTCCTGCACGTGCTCTATCGGTTGTGGCTGATAGGTATGACAGCAAGTCACCTTGGGGTAATCACCAGAAGATGTAGAACACGAATAACCTGGTTGTGGCCAGATGGTAAGAATTAAAAGAATGGAAGCCCTCTGGAATGATTGTGTTGTTTATATTGATCTACTGTATATGTGTATACCAATTTTATATGCTTTAATTATTAAGCTCACCCTATCTGCTTGTGTGTGGCGATGATCGTGTATGCGATACACGTGAGCAGATGATGTTGATGCAAATGGTGTTGGTGAGGCTTAGCCGCAAAGCGGGGATATCATGGGATTTTTATATTTATGTTTTCTATCTTTGAATTGAAATAAATTATAAAGGCTCATGGCCTATTTTGATTAGACTTTCAGATTTTGTAATTATAGATTATGGATGCTTTATTAAAATAATAAAGTTTTAAATTTCCCATGTTTTGGGAAATGAGAAATTATTCATAAATGCAATGTCTTTATAATCTTACATTTTCTTTATTTACTTGAAATCAGTAATATCCAGTCGGGATGTTACAAAAGCCCTTGACGTACTCGACGATTACATGGTGACGAAGGCTATACACCTCGACCTCGGCCTCCTTCACAATTGCATCCTTTTGCACAAGGTTGTCCTTGTTGTAGTAGCTAATAGAATCAATAACAATAAACTTCCCGAGGCATGTAGATTCACTGCCCTTAAGGACTTATCTGCGGTGTATTGCGCAAGCCTCCCAAGATACAACATGAACTTCTCAAAATTTTTGAGGATCTCAAAACTAGCAAGACAACTCTTAAAAAGAGTAAATAAATAAACCCAAGATAAAAGAAGAGATATAAGAGAATAAGGAGGATGAAAGAACGAGTGAGAATGAATTAGAGTATGGAAGTGTGTGTTTAATGGAGGAGTATGATGTTCTATTTATAGATTGTGAATGGGGCAAAGATGGGCCAAAGTCCATGACCTACGAAAGAAAATCTAGAACAAACAAAGATTCACCTGGTGTGCGAAAGGGAAACAAACCCAACGTTTAAAAAAATAGTTGCAACACTTGCACCACATTCGCATTCGAAAAAGAAGGGAGAAAATCTCGTATGTGTGCAACAACTTTTTCAATACAAACGCTATTTAAATAACAATCCCCCATATGTTGCAAAAGGTAAGAGATAGAAATAAGAAAAGAGAAAATCCTAGGTCTCACATAGGATGTAACGCATCAGATCTAGTATAGCAAGCTATATGAACCAAGGACACTTGATGTGTGTAAGTTGTTCATCAATGACATTACACCTCCACAATTCTTTGTTGTTATTGTTGTGTTGCGCTTACTAAGCCATGCATTTGTCGGTGTTCATGAGTGCTCTAGAGATCATGCCAAGATCTCATACAAGCGGCCTCAATTGACACTCATATAGGTCATTTCATCAAGGTATGCTACAAATCATACACCACCCTATAAGGGATATGAAAATCATTAAAAATTTGTTTAAACTAAAATTCTTACACCACAAAGAATTTTAATCACAAAGTTTAACCTCTAAAAATGTAGTCTATAGCACTTTCACACACCTTAGGAATGGACATAATTGATTTAAAATCAATTTAGTGTTATCAGAACTAACAAGTGACTTGGTTTTACCCATATGAACCTTATTCATGGGATCTCCAATCACAAAAGTTGGGTTATCATCACTTGTTTGTTTGCAAGTGGATTAACTCTCATTCCCCTTGATATATCTAATATCATGTTTCTTCCTAAGGGTTTACTCAGAGGATCCACTAGATTTTGTTCTGACCTCACATAATCAATGGAAATAATTCCACTCTTTAGCAACTGCTTAACCAAATTATGTCTCAATTTTATATGTCTGTTATTTCCATTGTAGTTCTTGTTTTTTGCTATATGTCTGTTCAACCACTCAGCCTCACTACCAGCCATTTCAAGAGCAACAAACTCATATTCCATTGTTAATCTTGCAATAATGGTTTGCTTGGCTAATCTCCATGTAATCGCACCACCCCCAAGTGTGAATATGTAACCATTAGTGGATTTTGTCTCATTTGAATCAGAGATTCAATTAACATCATTATACCATTCTAGTACAATGGGAAATCCACTATATTCAATGGCATAATCCATTGAACCTCGTAAGTATCTCATAAGTCTTACAAGTGCATCCCAATGTTCCTGATTAGGACATTGAGTGTACCTACTCAGTCTACCTACTACATAAGCAATATTAGGTCTCAAAAAGCTCATTAAGTGCAGTAAGCTCCCAATTATCTAGGCATATTGAGGTTGAGAAACAAATTTTCCTCTATTTTTCATTAATTTAGAGTTAATATCATAAGGGTACTCACTGGTTTGACGTCATAATATCCAAACTTGCCAAGAAGTTTCTCAATGTATTGTTCTTGTGATAGTAATATACTATCTCCCTTCCTTATGATTCTAACACATAAAATCATATTGGCTTCACCCATGACTTTCATTTCAAAATTAGATCATAGAAACAATTTTGTTCTAGAAACTATATCAATGCATGTACCAAATATTAACATGTCATCCATATACAAACATATAATGACACATTCACCATTTTCAGATTTAGAATACACACATTTATGAACATCATTAGGTAGGAAACCATCACATAGTAAGACACTATCTAGTTTTTCATGCCACTATTTCGGTGCTTGTTTTAACCCATACAAAGATTTTAAAAGCTTGCATACCTTATTTTCTTGACCAGGGACAACACATCTTTTAGGTTAAGTCATATAGATTTCCTCCTCTAAATCACCATTTAGAAAAGTAGTTTTAACATCCATTTGATGTATCACTAGCTTATTGGTAGCTGCTAAGGCTAACAAAACTCAAATTGAGGAAATCCTAGTCACAAGGGCAAAGGTGTCAAAATAATCTATGTTGTGTTTTTGAGTAAAACCTTTTGCTACTAACCTTGCTTTATACGTATCTATGGATCCATTTGAGCGATACTTTTTCTTAAAGATCCACTTAGAACCAATGAGTTTTGCTTTTTTAGGCAAATCTACTAAGGTCCAAGTATTATTTTTCTAAATTGATTCAATTTTAGTCCTAATGGCCTTATCCCACTGTTTTGCATCAGGAACCCTGGTAGCCTCTATAAAGCTTGTTGGATCATTTTCAACTAGAAAGGTATAAAAGTCATCTCCAAAAGAAGTTTCCTTCCTTTGTTTTTTACTTTTTCTCAAAACTTCACACATGGCATCACTATTATTATTTATAGATTGTTCAAGTGTCTCACTAACCTTTAAAGGAAATATATGTTCAAAGAACTCAACATTTTTTGTCTCCACAATAGTATTATGTTCAATTACATCACTTTTAAGAACAAGAAACCTATAGGCAATATGTTCAACATATCCTAAAAACATACAATCAGAGATTTTAAAGCCTATTTTTCTTTTCTTAGGATCGGGAAACATTACCTTAGCTAGGTACCCCCACACTCTTAGGTATTTAAGATTATGTTGAAAACCTCTACACAACTCATAAAGAGTTTTACTGGTTTTCTTATGAGGTATCCTATTTTGTAAAAATTATCCAATAAGAAGGGTTTCTCCCTAGAGGTTATCAGGTGCACTAGAACTAATAAGTATGACATTCATCATTTCCTTAAGAGTTATATTCTTTCTCTCAGCTACTCCATTAGAGTTAGGTGAATATAATGGGGTTACTTCATGGATGATACCTTCTCTAACACAATATTCATTAAACAAAACATATTCACCACCTCTATCTGATCTAATCCTCTTAATTTTCTTATTCAATTAATTTTCTACTTCTGCCTTATACTTTAAAAACACATCAAAAGCTTCATCTTTATGCATGATTAAGTACACTTTGGTGTATTTAGAATAATCATCTATAAAGGTTACAAAATAATTTTTACCACCTCAAGACATAGTCTGTTTTCAATCAACTAGATTAGAATGAATTAACCCTAACAATTTAGATTGGCGTTCTACATGATAACAAGTTTTCTTTGTTATTTTAGATTCTACACATATATCACATGTACCACTTTGTTTATCATGCATGTTAATTAATCCTAGTTGTTTCAATTTCATAACATACAAAGGATCCACATATCCTAATCTTGCATGCCGCATATCATACGTATCAACGATATAAGCAGAAGAAGATTCATTAATAATTTTTGAATATTGTGTACCAAGAGATCTTGATCACAATATCCCTTCCCCATGAAAACATTATTTTTTGTCATTACAATCTTATCAGATTCGGATGACACTTTAACCCCAACTTTTCGTAGTAGTATTATAGATATTAGATTAACTTTAATAGAGGGCACTTGCAGCACATCACTCAAGGCCAGAGTCTTCCCAAATGTGAGTTTTAGAAGAACCTTTCCTTTCCCTAGGATAGGATTTGTCTTGGAGTCACCAAGATAGATGTGCTCTTCTCCATCTCGTACATTGGTATAGGAGGTAAAAACACTTATGTTTGCACATATGTGCTTGGTAGCACCAAATTCTACGACCTCTTACTCACATTCATCATCAGATTTACTTGTGAAACGACCGCAACTATAGTATCTTCCCATTGGGTTATATTTGCCCTAGGAGGATTGTCGTCTCTTGCTCTACGCCTATACTAAAGTGCATGATGGCAAGGTTTCCCACATATGAAGCAATTTCCCTTTTTCCTAAAGGTGAGGTTAAATCCTTTGAGATGGGAATTTTGGAAATTATTTTTCTTATTGTCATTAGGTTTATTCTTGTACCTTTTTGGAGGAAGTTTTTCTTCTACAATGTTAGCTTTTACAAATAATGATTTGGCCCTTGTAGTAGTACATTTTTGCCTATTGGTATCTTCAACTATGATGTGTAATAAGCTCTTGAAGCAACATCTGCTTGTGCTTGTGTTTCAGCTATTGTTTATAGTCAGTCCAAGATGATGGTAGTTTCTCGATCAGGAGTTCTGAAATGAACTCATCAAAAAGGATTACAAAAATGGTTGCAATGACTACATCACATTCGCCTCCGAAAAAGAAAGGAGAAAATCTTGCGTGTGTGCAACGACTTTTGCAATACAAGCGCTATTTAAATAATAGTCCTTGGCCTTCTTGAGTTTCTTTTCATACTCAACGCACGATTCCTCAAAGCCTTTAGCTTCTTCGCATGGCCATCCTTTAGTTTTTTCTTCTCTTTCTCCCATGTCACCTTCTCTTCCTCGCCATTCTTCTGAACGACGACAAGGTAGTCCAAACCCTTCTTCCCCTTTTCTTTATCGACCATTTCCCTCACAACTAAGTTGGCACTCTCCTGCCCATCACAACAACCCGCGCCTAGAACTCCACCAAGGCCTTCATGGAGACATAGGGATTCAAAGTATCCACCATCTCTAGATCTTCTTCTGTCAAGTTAAGTTTAATACCTTTCCCCAATTGAAGGTCGGGGTTACCCAAGCTGCCATGCTCCGAAATACCAGCAGAAGAGCCCAAAGTGCCACTATTGGCCATCTTCCTAGATTAGCCCCTATCTTTCCCCTTCCCCATTTTCTTAGAAGGGGTCGACCTCTTCACAACACTCTCTGGTCTATATGTCTCCAACATCAGTTTAGTGAAGTTGGAAACGGTGGACTTGTCCTCTTTTTTAGCTGCGTCAGCCATCTTTTTTCTTAGCTTGGCAAAGATATCTTCCTCCTCACCTATCGTTGCGGCATGTTGAGTCATATAACCTATAAAATCATAATTGCTTCAGATTAGCCAAATCACACAAGACATAACAAAAAGTACACTCATTGAAAGGTAATATCGCACTATGTTTCTGGCTAGGATCCTCATCGACAATTGGTCCAACACCTCCACTATCAACCTACTCTCTACATATAACAAGCTCTTGGCACCTTATATTTACATCTATAGGGGTCAACCATTCAGTAAAAAAGGAACTTGGGTTGACCACCATCATCATAAAAATATGGCTTCCTAGCTTTAATTATTGCAACTTTAAAAAATCCATGTTTGAATTTTTAAAAGGACTGACAATACCCGTCAAATAAACACGAGTTTGACCTCCCTATCAAAGATAACCACTTTGCCAAACCATGGGGCCTGGACTCATAGAAGTAGAGAAAACTCTCAAGGGTGGGAGACAAGTATAAGGCTTCACAGATGAGTCAAAACGCTTGTAACCCATCCTAGTTATTGGGATGGAGTTATGTAGGAGCAACATTGAGAAGAGGAGCACACCCATGGTTGACTTATCAAAGGGTAGGCAGACGTGTAGTCGTAGAAATAAGGATAGATGAACGTAGAAGAAATCGTCCTCGTCTCCTTCACGCCCATGACACACACTGTTAATTGCACTAACTCGCTTCAAGGAGATGTAACATCCCGGTCAGATATTACTAATTTGAAATAATTAGATAATAGATAAAAACAAAATTACATTTATTATATCGTCTTTCTTAAAATGCAGGAAAATTAAAACCATACATTAATCGTCATAATAACAAAAGTCGTAAATTAAACTCCAAGTTTTATAATTCCAAAAATACTAATTATAAAATCAAGCTACAAAATAGTGGAAATAAGTTGTAATCATAAAAATCCCTATGCTGCCCCGCTCTTATCTATGCCTCACCAAAGTCACCTACAACATCATTTGCTCCTATGTAACGAATTACACGATCATCACCAAACACAAGCAGATAGGGTGCGCTAACACACACACACACACACACACACACACACACACATATATATATATATATATATATATATATATATATAAACCACAAACTCAAAGTACACACACTCATCAAAGAACGCTATCCTCTAATTCCATAAAACACGGCCACCACCATGTTTATCCACGTTCTGCAGCTTTGGAATGATAACCTTAAGATACCATTTGCTGCCACCACATACAAGCCACAACTTGTAGAACACACGAGGGAAAACATGCTACAGAACACACTCTGAAACGCCAGGTGGAGTTCCCAATATGAACTATGGTTCGTACTCTCGACTAAGATTAGCACATCACTGGCCACAACCTTTGATTGCTCGATCTAGTGGAGACCCTTCGTACGAGCCACAACTCCCACACTCAAGGAATGTTCAGTGTTCATTCTCCATCCTGAGCCACAACTCAAGAGATGTCATTCTGAGCCATAACTCTAGGAATGCCACGTGCTTTACCCTACATCCTGAGCCACAACGCAAGGGATGTCATTCCTAGCCATAACTCAAGGAATGTTCCAACAAAGTCCATCCTTAAGATATCACCCAAAGCCTTGAAGATAACTTAACCTTTATGAGGACTACAACCCTCAGACCCCAACATTCACTTCTTCCTCTAGACGCCTCTTGATTCTACACCCTTTAGTGATTGCATTGATTGATCCTTGCTTCCACGAGTGTCTACTCGCCCCTCCGACTAAAGGCCACCAGCTATAGTCAAAACGTGGGAATGATCTTGTTACAACCACAATCTGCAACACCAAGTGGAGTTCCCTAATATAAGTCACGGTCCGTATTTGTCGCAAGACTACCAAACTCGTCGGATATCACCGAAGAGGGAAATCTTTCGAAATCCATCCGTATAAGCCACGATCTCACACACTCCACTGAACTTCCAAAACCACAAGGCTACAACCTCAAGTGGTCACGTGTTCCCCAATACAACTACACTCGTAACTGATGTAACATCCCGTCAAGATATTACAAATTTAAATAATAAAATAGATAAAACAATAAATACACCGCATTTAATAAAACATCCTTTCCCAAAAGCACATGAAATTTAAAACTTTATTAGATAATTAAAGTACTCTGAAATCAATAATTACAAAATTGGAAGTATTATCAAACAAGCCATAAGCCTTTACAATTTATTACAAATCCAAAAATATAAAACTTAAACATAAAACATAAAACTCCCAAGCTATCCCCGCTCCGTGGCTAAGCCTCACCAACACCACCTGCATCAACATCATCTTCTCACGTGTACCGCGCACACGATCATCGCCAAACACAAGTAGATAGGGTGAGCTTAACAGGTTAATCACATAAATATTTATACACATATAAACACACTTATTTCTCATAGATATATCATACAATCACCCAATGAATTCCTTCAATTGATTCCATATCACATGGCCACAACCATGTTATTCGTGTTCTACTTCTTCTAGTGATTACCTCAAGGTGTCTTGCTACCATACATATCGGCCACAAATGATAGAGCACGTGCGAGAAACCAATGCTACAGATCATACACCGTAACGCCAGGTGGAGTTCCCAAATGTGAACATAGTTTGCAACGTCCCAAGACTACCAAACTCGTCAGCTAACTACTGAGGAGGGCAATCTATCTGGACCCATTCGTACTGGTCACAACCAGCACACTCACACCGACAACACTCGCCAACCCGAGCTCCACTCAAGGGTTCCTCGTGTTCATCCGCCATCCCGAGCTCAACTCGAGGGATGCCATTCTGAGCTCAACTCGATGAATGTCACGTGCTTAACCCTTATCCCGAGCTTAACTCAAGGGATACATTCTAAGCTCAACTCAAGGAACACCAACAATCCCACCTTTGAATTATCACCAAAAGCCTCGTAGATCATGCATGCAAAAAATCCAACAAACCGAGGTTGCAGCAGCAAAATCGCCTGGCGGGGGACATGAACCGCCAAGCGTTGCCACTTTCAGATCGCCTGGCGAGGGACACATACCGCCAGGCGTGTAGCACCTCAGATTTCTTCCCTGTTGCAGATACCGCCTAGCGGGTTAGCCCACACTGTCAGGCTCACTCCCTCCAAGATCCCCCTGACTCTGCCGTTATCGCTTGGCGGAACCTCCCTCTCCGCCAGGTGCCACTCACACCAGGACCCCATTGTTTCATAGCTATCGCTTGGTGGGTCAAATACTTCCGCCAGGTGCCACACTAGTACCTTGTGCAGTACAAAATTTCAAGCACTCTGAACAGTTGGTAACCCAAACTTGGACCTATATTCTACAACCCCAATTAAGTTGGTTCGCATCTATACAATTCATACTCAATTGTATTTGGTACAAAACCACAAGATCCGTTACTTAGCTATGTTTCTCTCTCTATTTGGGTTTAACAATTTAATTACACAACTTCAAAGAGTTCACAAGTTTACACCTTATATTTCACAACGAGCCATCCAAAGTCCTACCACTTTTATGTCAATATTTCCTACTTTACACATCTCCATCATAATTCACACTAGCAGATTGTATACCTATTTACATCATACAACTAATCCCTCATAGTTACCATTCATCATTACTCAAGGTTTATCAATCAAATTCTAAATTTAACCAACTACTTTAATTCATGCATTGGAGGCTTGTCAATTCCCATTTTGGAAATAAACATCACTCAATGCCATTTTTCCTATTCTAAACAAGGTTGAAACGAAACCCCATTTCCTCTCTGCACTTCATTGGCACTCAAATCTCCACAGTCTGCGATGGCGCCTAGCGACTCAGAGCCTGCCGCCAGGCGGTGCAACCAAAATCTGGAAAAACAGAATTCCTCCCCACACCACACGAACCTTTAATTCTAAAACATTAAGATTACCTGATCATTTGAACCCTAATTCGAGAACACACCCAAATCATCCACTCGTCTCTAATTACCCCCTACTTCCACGATTAATTATTTCCATTTGCTTGGCTAATGATTTTATCCCGTTTTTCACTGATCCAGGATTTTCCAGAACCCAGAAAACATCAAAATTGATCCAAACAAGCTCGCGTCACTTGATGGGTATTCATCACCGCCAAACAGTTCAACAAGAAAACCCAGAACTGGGTCATAGGCATGCGTCACTTGGCGGTACAGGGCTTCACCGCCAAGCAGTTCCTCGTGGGAATCTAGAAAGCACACAAAAATGGATGAGCCGCTTGGCAGCTATGTATAGCCCCGCCAGGCGATTTCTGGAAAAATCCAAGAAACTCGAAAATTTAGCAGAAACAGAACAAGTACATGCATTTCACAATATATACATCATGCAATTCAGACTTAATGTAAATTAGACGCGTAAAACTCTCCTAACCTAGTTTCCTTAGCTTAAAACTTTGACACTTGGAAAATTCTCCCTTAATCACCAAAGACCCTCCTTAGTTCTTCTCAATTCAGCCCTCAAAGCTTCATTCAATCATCACCACTCTCAATTTTGTGCTCTCTTCTGCAACCATAATGGCAACCCACCAAAACCCTTTCTTTTACCTCTAATTAGCCTTTTAATGTGGTCTTAATGGGGTTTAATTGCATAAAAACGAAAATAGCATTAATCAAATGTTAATTACCATTCAACGGCATAATGCTTTATGTTTTTCAGCCACCCTTGGCTGCCATGTCTACTAGGGTCTCCTTTAACCTTTCAAATTCAAGTCAAAACCAAAATAGCAAAAATAAGTTTTAATTTGGGTTCTCCAAGGCTTGAACCCACAACCATGCCAAAGCCAAATTTATGCTCAACCAATTGAGCTAATACTTCTCCACGTCATACAAATTAGAATGTAATACCATAAAGGCTCTCCCTACCCACATTTATTAATTAATTAATTATTTAATTAATTAAATTTTACGGGTCTTACAACTAGGCCCTTAGTAAAGCATCATCTGGTGAAAACTAGTTCCAGACTGCCTAACAATAATCTCATGCCGCCATATGCCATGCGCCTTCCAGTACCTTTGTCAGACTAATTCCGCCTAGCGGAACCACCCCTTTCGCCAGGCCCCACACGATTCCAGTGGCCATTGCCACTATTTTGGGTTCTTACAGCTTGGCGGCTTGTCCCGCGTCGCCAAGTGCCATACGAGTAGCATAATGCTACTGGTTTTTGACACTTTTGAACAGGTTCTAATGAACCTCAATCACACAACACATAATTCATATTATCAATCGCACTTATCCAATCATAGTCATATGACTGAATCACAATTCACACATCCTTTTACCAACATTTCATAATTAAAATCATGTATTTCCTCGATTAGTTATGGATTCACCATAAACTTATTCTTTTACCAAATGAAGTATACTACACTAATTTTCAACCGACATCACAATTTGCACTTCATAACAGTAACCAACAGTCAATGAACCACATCACAGTTAAGGGAAAACATGGCTTTTACATGCATACAATCCCAACTACTATCTATTCACACATATAATTAAATATCTTACTGATGAAGGCATGACCACCTCCTTAGAAGCTCCCTCAAGAAGGATCACTAGAAGCATGTCTAGAGGGGAGTCTTTTATTCCATCACCTTTATCTTTGTTTTGCACTACTTTAATTTGAATTCCCTAAGTTGGTTTCTAATTGATTTATTTTGGTTGACTTGTTGACTTTGATCCGAAGTTGACCTTTGACCAAGATTAGATTAACTTAAACCAACATGCTAATCCTTGTTTGTCTTGTTTTGTAGGTAATTAAGAGAAAGTGGAGCATGGCTAGGTGGCACTTGGTGATTGGAGCACTTGGATGAAATGGAAGAGAGAGGAAAGCAAAAAGCATAAAGCAAAAGTAAATGTAGACATGTACCTTGTCTCCTTTTGCCTTTGTGGTTTATGCCTTAGAAGGTCACTTGGTCTCCTTCCTCTTTTGGTCTAGAATCCTCATGGGAATGCCTCCACCAATCATCTTCCTTCACTTGGCCAAGACTCACTCTCACATTAGGTTTAGGGTTTGCTAGTTAATCCTTTTTCATGTTTTTGTATTTGCTAAAGGACCCCTATAAACTCCTATTTAAAGGGTGCTCCTTGTCTTGTAAAAGGGTTGATCATTTTGTTATAAACTTTGTGCATTCAACCACCAATTTTCGTGAGCTCTCCTTCCTATAAGTGAACTCACCTTTGCCTTATCTTGCTTGCAAGTGGCGACACCATCACTCATCTCTAGGGCTTGGTTGGCTTAGATCCCCCCCTATGAGTGGCGTGCTTCTTCCATTCTTCATCTTCTATGCTTT
>Ga0214542_1000977_pt1 | contig 56660 bp, 34 predicted proteins | sample CNSS1metaG_FD_160096 | JGI IMG/M metagenome (GOLD analysis project Ga0214542, IMG submission 160096) | Root nodule microbial communities from cowpea collected in UCLA plant growth center, Los Angeles, California, USA - CNSS1 | ecosystem: Host-associated > Plants > Roots > Nodule | place: USA...
TAAACTCACACAATATATATTTTTTTTTTAATATTATAATATATATATATATATATATATATATATATATATATATATATATATATATATATATATATATATATATATGTGGGATCCACTTTTTTTATTTCACTTTTGCAACTACTAGCGCACTCTAACTCCACAACCTCTCACCTCTATGTCAACTTTGGGCAAACATTGCTATGGTGTTTTCAATGGTGGGTCCTACATGTTTTCAGTTCAAAATCTTAATTTCTTACAAACACAAGAAATATCCATTATCCTCTCTAAATCATCCAAGACAAACAAACTGTTAGAGCAGAGAAAGTAAATTCTAGTATAATTCCTATATCATCAATGAATAATACTTATAATTAGCATAGCATGAAATACAGTAATGATTAGTTTTCCTGCCCCCTTTTTAATTTTATGTTGCTTTTGTGTGATATTTTTCAGGTATAAGAATGAGTTGCAAAAGGAAGACAAGGATAGATTAAGGGATCTACTGGAAAAGCAGAAGCATAAATTGGTGAGAGCATCAAATCTAATGGGTTTCTTTTCTTCTGTTCCAAATTTCTGGCCGTGATTGATATTGTTTCCTCCTATACTGCAGGTTACACCTGAAATTCATAGAGAGCTAGAACACAGCCGCAACCGAGGTGAAAAGGAGGAAGACTTTATGTCAATTTATATCCTTTACATTTTCCACCTTCTTACCCCACTTGTCTTTCTTAAGGTTGATGCATGACATGGTATCTATAGTCTAACTCATGTATGATCTTAAATTTTTTTTCTGTCGACTATTCAGCCCTCGAAACATTCAAGACATTTAATTAAGCAGAAATTCAGAAAGAAATATGTTGATACTGAAGTAATTGACGTGACATGACGACTGAAATACCTAATTGACAGAGGATTGTGTCTCTTTTTTCTTTTTAATTTAAATTTCTATAAAACACTAATTTAAGAGCAAGAAATTTTTGATTGGTTACAATAAATGGCATTCATCTTGTAGCATGTCTAATTCGAATTTGGAACTAGCTCAGTTATGATTGTGATAAATATTGTTGTTGCGTACTCTTTCCTTGACAACCAATACCCAGTCCAGTATTTGTGATAAACAAGACTATTGAAGAGGATAGATTTGACATTCCAGATGTACCAATGGAGGAGGATTAATTTATTGTGGTATGGTTCTGATCTTGCCAATAGATTTTATCTTTTCATTAGCAATCCTTTTCATGCATTTTGTGTTGCACTTTCATTTATTTATTCTATTACCTTGTAAAGTTGACATATGATACATGGATATGATACATGTATAAGATACGACATGTATATGATACATCGATGTGCTTATTTTGAAAATAATAGGATCCGATATGTGATATATGTATATTGAAAAATATATAAAATTCTTAAAAAAATAATATATATATATATATATATATATATATATGTATATATATATATATGTATATATATATATATATATGTATGTATGATTGCTATTGTGTAAATCCAAATTAAAATCAAATATATTAAACATTGTTAAAATAAAAAATTATAAATTATTATCATCATAAAAATATTACCCTTTCATAGATTTGATACTCTTTGATAAGTGTTAATAAAGTATTGGATATGGAAACATGTTGGACACGGATATTTAACATATTGAAGTTTCGGTGCATCATAGGTCGATAGCAATGGACTGTTGGGTGATTGTTGAATAAATCTAAATCCCCAATTCAATGATTTGTAACATAGTTATCAAAGCTTGCTATAAGCAATGCGGAGCCACCCTGTGCCTTCAGGTTCGTTCCGCTGAGTGTTTTCTGCTAGAAGCAATAGCAGTAAATATTGGTTACTTGGGTGGACTATAAAGCCCTTTTCTGCCCCTAAGTGATAGTTATTCATCCAAAATTTTGAAATTTTGGGGATTAATTCATAATTTCTCCCTTTTTTGTTTTTGTATAGTATAAAACTCATTTGGGCGTGCTAATTGATATCATGTTCTGTTGTATCTCTTGCAAACAATCAACTGACCCTGAGTTACGACTTTCAATTGTTAATGTCTTTAAATTTAGGTAATTTTTTATTATTATATGTGTGTCTCTCTATATATTATTAGAGATATGATTTTATTATGTTAAAGATATGGTTTAGTTGCATTAAATAAGGAATTATGGTATAATTTGATAGAGAAATATCTTATATATTATTTCCATTATTAGATATTTTTGTTTAGTATTGTTATATCTCTTCATTATAAATAAGAATAATCATGTGTGTTCCCACAACATATAATCATGTTAGGAATCTAAGGGAGTTTGAGTTCGGAGTAGAAATAAGAAAGTTAATCAACATATATAGAGGAAGGAAGATTCAAAAGGCCAAGGATTTTTGGTTGAAGGTGGTATGATAATATCTTACATTGTTGGTCTCAAAGTTGTGTTTTGCCAATCAGCTGTGAATTCTGAACTGCTAATTCGATAGCAACATAGAAGGATACAAAAGTTGTAACTTGTAATTTTTTAATTTTGATATTTTTTAATTGGTGGCCTTCAATATGTTCTGTGCTTGGCTTTGACGCGCTATCATTTTTGTTTTGTATTTGCATCTCTTTCGAAGTCTTGATGGGGTAGCTTTTATATTGCAGGGTTTTTCATAGCGCTTCACTTGAGTGAGAATTTTCAAGAGATATGCCCCCATTAAGCTTTCCCAAGGGCGCAGTTTTGATGTCAGCAATATTGTACGCTAATGCATAAGATTTATTGTATTTGTTTTGGTGCCATTTTTATGTTTACTTATGTCTTTCAGACATGCAATCTCATTTATTGTCTGATGTAATCTTATCGAAAATACACTTAAACTTATAATGTTTTCTGGTGTTTCATATGTCGAATATAGGATACTTGTGGTTACTGTTCGTTTTGTTCCGCAAATTATCTTTTATTAGTTGCAAACATATATTTACTTCAATGGTTTGTTTTAAAATTTGCAAATTCCAAATTTAATGACTTCGAGTAGTTAATTGATTTGAAATCAAACTATTTTAAGTTCTGTGCTAAACTATATTTACGTAATAGATTGTTTCACTTTTAAAAATGCGTTTCATTAGATTATTATTTTACTCTTCACTATTGAAAATATATGCTTATGTGTTATAAGATTATATCTCAAAAACAGAGTTATATCAGATGGGTGAAGAAAATATATTAAAAAGATGTATAAAATACATTTTAAAGTAATCTGATAAAAATATGAAGTAAAGCAAAGTCCTCGGCTATGAATTTGAAAATGTTATATTTTCAAACGATACTTTTCAATCTAAAGTCTTGTAGGTAAAGCAAAGTCCTTTCACTACTTTATAAGTATCTAAATTCATTTCTAAGTAATAATGGTTTTAGAAAAGGAAAACTAGGTATTTTTTAGGGTTACTAATTTGATAAACTTTTAGTTTGATTTTTTCATTTACTAATTTGATAAACTAGGTCCTTTCGAAGTGTTCATTAAGTTCACTACAAGAAATCAAGTTATTGGAGTCCCGGTAAAATCCACCTAAAACGCAAAAATCCACGCATTAGCTTCAAGGGCTTTTCTTTCTGCACCTCCAATATTTTTTTTCACCTTCAAAGATTTGCTGTGTTCCATTTATACCTTTTAAAAAATTAAATTAAAATTAAAAAGTAAATAAGGTAAATATAATAATTAAGCAATGATGAAGTTTCAGATTTGGTCGTTGACTGAACAAACGTATTAAATAATTGTAAATATTATATTATCAACATTGCACCCTCAAATCTCTCGTCCTTTCACTTTTACAGCATAAATTAAAAAGTTTTTCTTCTTGTTGTGTGTCGTATTCTTTGAAGAGAATTTTCCAGTCTTCGTTGTCGGATTTGTTGTTATTTCATTTGAACTTTCATTCCTTTTCATTCCTAGCAGAAAAGGTATGCATTGTATTATTAGAATGTTAAAAAAAAAAACCGACGTGATGAAAAAAACTGAGTTTGTAGGTTTTTAACCTTCTATGGAGGTGACCATCCGGTTGGTATTTTTACCGGATTTGGACTTCCGGTTTGTCGGATTAACGGAAGTGAAAAATCACAGACACAAGTAGACTTCCAGAGAGAAAGAAAAAAAATTCCCACAATTTTAAAAGTGCACATCCAAAATTATAATACAGCGAAAGTCAAGTTCCAATAGTAAATTGTCCTTTTTCGAAAGTGAACATCCCGATATGAAGTTTCGATTATTAGAATGCTCCAAAGTGGTGTGTGGTATGTTGGTTGTTTTCCGAAAATTGGGGGTGTGTGTTAGTTGTTTTCCGAAAATGGTGCTTGCTCTCTCCGGAATCCACTTCCGATTAATAAAAAAATAATCAAACATTTTTCCTTTAAATTGTATGGTATGCCTTTTAGTGTTTTAGTGTTAATATTTAGTTATGCTTTATTTTTTATTTTATTTATGTTTTATGTTTATTTATTTTTTCATGAATATTTTAATTATATATATATATATATATTGTTTTAATCGGTATTTTTTAAGTTTTTGTATTTATTTATGCTTTAAACTTTTTTATTTATGTTTTGTATTTTTTTTTGTATTACTATTTATATTTTTTTATATTTGTAATGTTTTATGTTTATTTTTTTTGCATGAATATTTTAAATTTTTTAATATTTATTATTGTTTAATTGTTTTTCTTTTAGCCATGTCTGTGATTAATAAATTTAAAAATATATTAAAATTAAAATTGTTCAAAAATAAAATTATAATTATTCAAAATTACAATTAATTAAAATTAAAATTATTCAAAATTAAAATTAATTAAAATTAAAATTATTAAAAATTATAACTAATTAAAATTATAATTATTCAAAATTATAGTTAAATAAAATTATAATTAAATAAAATTATAATTATTCAAAATTATAATCAATTAAAATTAAAATTAATTAAAATTAAAATTAACTACAAAAAATGAAAATTACAACGAAACAACCCTAAAAAAATTACATAACAACTGAAATATTTCACAAATATTAAATATAAAAAAATTTAAAATGAAAAAAAAAAATATTACATTAACCCGATGTTGACATATGAAATTAAATATCTCTGAAAGTTGACATCTAGTAAGTAAATCCAAATCACGTTGTCATTTTCATTCATCGAAAGTCAACATGCATCTAGTAACTTTATGGAAGTCGACTTCTAGTGATAGTTTTCACTACTTTTTGCACCACTACGGAAGTCCACTTTCGATCATAGCTCACGAAAGTCATAATTTGCTTACGGAAGTCAAGTTGCCTTACGGAAGTCGACTTCCGATTTTAATGACTTACGGAAGTCGACTTCCGGATGTGGGTTTTTTCAAACTTTGTATGGAAGTCCACTTCCGAAATTCAAGCTTTGTTACGAAAGTTCACTTCCAAAATCCATTCATTTATAGAAGTCGACTTTAAGTTTATAATTCAATTTTTTGACACCGTTTCGTGTAGATCTATCATCGAATAAATTAAATGATCCATATAAATACATGGAAAACATGGCAGTAAGAAGGAACAAGAAAAAATTAGGAAGGAAGATGAACATTACCAATTAATGTAGAGGAATGTAAGAGACAAGAAGAGGAGAGACCATAGTGTGGGAGAAGAGGAAAGTGAGGCAAAGTGAGATTTTGGGGGTGAGGACGGTACTAGGTTAAAAAAGAGTGGAAGGGTTCGTTTTCATTAGGCTTAAATAGTCATTTGGTCCTAGTTTGGGTCGACTTTTTTCACTTTGGTCCTACTTTTGAAATTGTTTTCAGTTTAGTCCTATTTTTTGTTATATTTTTTCAATCAAGTCATTTTTGCTAACACCGTTAAAATAGTTAACGGATGTGAACAGTAACTGCCACGTGTCATTTTGTGATTTTTTTTAATATTTTTTTAATATTTTTTTATATTTTTCAAATTTTTTTAAAAAATTTTAATTTTTTTTTTAATTTTAAAAAAATGTACACGTGTCAAGCCCATATCAGGCCACGTGTCATTTTTGTGATTTTTTTATTTTTTTTAAATTTTTTTATTTTTAAATTTTTTTTTAAATTTAATTTTTTTAATTTTAAAAAAATCCACGTGTCAAGCTAATATCATGCCACGTGTCAGAGTCAGTTTTTTATATTCAATTTGGTCTCAATATTCCTTAATTGTTTTCAATTTGGTCCTAATTTTTTTTAAATTTAACATTTTTGTTCCTCTCCCAATTGAGACAAAATTTAATTTGTATATATTAAAATGCATATTTTTGTTAAATATTTTTAATTTAGAATTAGCGTTAGTTTAAAATTAAAACAAAAAAAGCAATAACACCATTAATTTAAAATTTTAAGAGGTTAAAAATATTTAATTTTAAACCAACTCTAATTTTAAATTAAAAATATTTAATAAAAATATGTAGTTTAATAAGAATATTCATATAACTGCAATTATGCCACATTTATATACAAATCATATTTTGTCTTTGAAGAGGAAAAAAAATACTAAACTAAAAAAAAAATTAGGACCAAATTGAAAACAAATAACGAATATTAGAACCAAATTGAATATAAAAATATGATTCTGACACGTGGCATGATATTAGTTTGACATGTGGATTTTTTTTTAATTAAAAAAATTAAATTAAAAAAAAATCAATAATGACACGTGGCATAATATGAGCTTGACACGTGTACATTTAAAAAAAAATTAAAAAAAATTAAAAAAATTTTAAAAAAATCAAAAAATAAAAATCAAAACATCACAAAATGACACGTGGCAGTTACTGTTCACATCCGTTAACGATTTAGACGGAGCTAACGAAAAGGAGTTGATTGAAAAAATATAACGAAAAGTAGGACCAAATTGAAAACAATTTCAAAAGTAGGAGCAAAATGAAAAAAGTCAATCAAAACTAGGACCAAATGACTATTTAAGCCTTTTCATTAAATAAGGAAAGAAGAGATTCAAAATTTCAAGCAACAAGTCACGTGGTCAAAGGACAATTATGAATTTTACAAAATATTTGAGAGTGCACAAGAAATATTTAGGGTGCAAGAAGAAAACCCCTAGCTTCAATTGTGTGTCCGTTTTCAACCCACCCTCTACCCTAGGAAGCAATCTAACTTTTGCGTCCGCAGGACATTGGAAGCAAAAAAGAGACGGTTGAACCCACCAAAGTGACTCTTTAATTTCGTGTCACATCTATCTTGCATTGCAAGTAGCGTAGGCTTAGTCCTCGCTTTGAATTTCACTTTTTTTTTTAATCTTAATCGGTGAGCGTCAGATGAACCCTCTCCTGTTTTAAATTATTAAATTAATAATAGCCGATGCTATTTGAATAAATACAAACAAAGTCATTCTTGTGACAAACACCCAAAACTACAAAAAGATTATACAGGAAGAATTTAAGAAAAAGTTACATATAAACTCTATTTAATTTAACAAAAATCATCTACAAAGAAATTCAATATCAAAATACCTTTAAACAAATATAATAGAAAATAGCATGTTTTACATTAGAGAGAAGATCATGTGACAAAGAAAATGTAGTTTCCACTTGTTTGTACTATTAAAAATAGGACAGTGATATTTTGACTACTAAATTTTGACAACTTTTTTTTACAACATGAGTTATCATCTCTTCTAAGTGATTTTGAAATATTGAGAATGAGAAAATGAAAGAATGAAAAACCACTTAGAAGATACCACCTAAGATTATAAGAGAAAGTTGTCAACATTTAGTAGTCAAAAAATCATCATCGTTAAAAATATTCAAAGACAAAATAAAGTCCATTGATTATGCAACTAAAAATAAAAATTCTCAAAAAGGAAGGATGACAATTGCATTTATTACTACACCAAAGGGACATAAGCAAATTAGTGCACCCGGTCTGAGATGAGAAAAAGAACACAACTTGCATAGTTTTTATCTTTTCAGTCAACTTATTAAGGTCACCATTCCTTGTGAAAGAATAAATCAGATGAGAAGCCTTGGCGTTAAGCTGAATTGTAAAATTCTTCAGCCAGAAAAAAGAAATTAGAAATTAAAGTTGGTTTGGGTTCTCCAAGGATTAAGCAATAATTAATCTTTCAATTTTAAAAACCACGAGAAAAGGGTAGAATTTTTTCTTTCAAATCTTAAAAAGGGAATTCATGAACAAATTTGAAAGAAATCAAATCTCAAGTGTTAATGAGATATTGAGAATTGAAGTAAAAGAAACATACGAATTCATCAAGAAAAGAAACACCTTCAAGGAATAAATTTTCCGAGCCACCAAACAACAAAGCACCCCAATGCCCCGAAAACAAACACCCCATGAAGCAAAAGAGGAAATGAAGATCTAGCAAAGATGTTTTGAAAACATTCACAATAACCATAACACAAAACTCCCCTTACCTTACGCTTTCAAGACCGCCAAGTTCCCTCTGCCATCAACACCAAACCACTCCTTCTCTGCATCCGCAGATTGACGAACTTTAGCCCAAATATAGAAACCTTCGATGCAAAATAGGTTTCTCAAAACCACAATCACTACAGGTTAGAGTAGAATTATACTTACGTAATTTTTGTTGTTATGAAAGCATAATGGAGGTTAGAAGCGTGATTGAGCAAAATGGAGGATGGAAGCTAAAAATGGAGGACGGAGGATGAAGCTAAAATCTAAATAAATTTCAATACAAACCAAAATTACAAAATTACAAATTATCTATGTGTTGGCTAAAAAAACCTAACCTGAGTCAAATGCAAAGGCCAACTTAACAAAAAAAACCCTTTATTTGCAGGTTGGTGACCAACCCGACTCACCACGGGTTCAACCTGAGTGAGCCGGGTTCTAGGTGGACCGGATAAAAAATTAACCCGTATTGAAATTTGTAAAAATATTTCAACCTAACCAAGCCTGAACCCGTGGTGGACGAAGTTGGCTCGCGAGTTTCAACCCATTTTGACAGCTTTAGCCATACTTGCCAAAGTAGTTTTTCCTCAATATCATGTAACTAAGGCAGACTAGAATGAAATTGGGCCTTCCATTATTCACAAAAAATGCTTTTGACAGGATTCAACTGCATAATCTTCACAAAAAACAATTCCTTTATACTTATATTAGCACATGTGGATAGGCACTCATTTGACTATAATTCTAGACCTGCAAGATATCTAGGTGCTCGCCTGATTTTAAAAATTGTAGTTGATATTAAGGCAAATTTTCCGTACTAGGCAAATTAGACTTCGTAATTATGAGAATAGGCAAATTTTGAAAAACATACCAATTTATGCAAATTGTCTTAGCCCCATACGATTTCTCATGAAGAAATCGTGAGGCCCCTATGCATTTTTGGGTCGAAGGTAGAAATCGTGAGGGGGTGGGTGACATGTAAAAAGAAATCATGGGTAGGGGGCAACACATTTTCCACTGAAATCGTTTAGAGGTGCACGTTTTCTAATCTGTAATCAATTACTTTCTGATGTAATCGATTACTGAATGAGTTGCAGTATTTTTGGGTTAAATGTAATCGATTACAAAGATATTGTAATTGATTACAGTCGTAATTTTTTTTAAAAAAAAAAGTTCATTAAATTTTAATTGGATACAAATGCAATAATAATAATAATAATAATAATAATAATGTCAAATATGAAACTAAAAAAAGTTCATTAAATTTCTTATATTAGTACTTTAATTAATTATATTATAATTAATTAAAGTACTAATATAAGAAATAATAATGTCAATGTGAAGTACATGGCGCATTAAGAAAATACAAAGGTTTTTTAATAAAATAAAGATGAAATGCATCTAAGAAGGAGGAAATTGACGCTGCACGTAAGTCATGTCTTCCTCAAGTTGACCAACCCGAGCATCCATAATGTCAAATCTTGAACCAACAAAAGCCCAAAGGTCGCGGATCTCGTGGATAATATCATTAAGCATAGCAGTAGATGAATCTGGATAGGCTGAGGGGGTGGAGATGGTGTGCGCTCATAATGAATAGGTTGACCCTGCAGATCACATTTATGAACCCATTGATCATTTTGGTTCTTTACAAAACCAAAGGAATGAATTACTTCAACACCAATTGGGGTTGTTGTCCAATTAACCTCCTCAAATGGTTCATTTTCAAGAGGAACATTAAACTTAATTAAAATATCAGTAATGTGGTTTGCATTTGGTAAAGGGGAATTGTCTCTTAATGTCTTTTTCATCCGATATCTAACCAGATGACCCCAGTTAAGCTCCCTTCCGGTCAGCATTGCCCACATTAATATAATGTCTTCTTCCATAGCTTGGGCAAGGTTAGTTGTTCGGGGCAGCAGACATCTACATATGATGTAGTGCATAATACATGTTTCTACTTTCATTTGCCTTGCCAGTATTCTTCCTCCAATATTGACATTTTCATGAAAAATCATTAATTTTGCATTGTGACTAGAATAATCATCTCTCCATTCCTCCACCATGTTTCCCTCAAAACAGACACCTTGAGTCCCCAACTTAGTTATACGATAAAACATATTTATATTCATTCTAATCAGTATATTCTTAACTTCAGTAATAATAACCCATTCAGCAGTAATTTACAAGTTGGAATAAAAGACTCTAACTAATTTCGGATAATAACATTAACGATTAGACAAAAAAGGTATAATTCCAAATTATCCAGTATATCATATAACTCAAAGTTTTGTTCGACAATAAATTCATTAGGGTATCTTGGTTCAATAATATTTTTGTTACAAAATTTGAAAGAATACCTTTCATATTGAGCTACGAAAGAGAAGAGTCTTTGGGGCTATGACGGGGTGATAATTTCACCAGGTTCGTTGGTGACAACCCCACAGCGGTGGCGAACACCAGTTTGAGTCTTGCGTTTTCTTGAAAATTTAGCAATTTTTGGGGGTTTTCACAATTTTAATCACTGGGTTTTTGTGGAGAATTGAAAATAAGAAAGATTGCAACGAACGAGACGTGATTTGGTTAAGAAACGAAGCAACAATAGTGAAAAAACGGTGCAAGGAGTGAAGGGCGCGAGGGTTTTTGGTGGGTGGCAGTGGCAGAGAGAGAAAGTGCTGCTTTTATAGTGGAAGACGACCTGTAATCGATTAGAGGGTTTGTATAATCGATTACAGGCGTCAATTTTTTGGAAAACCTACTGTCAATTAATTACAGTCACGATTTAATCGATTACAGTAAGTTATTTAAAAAAAATGAAGTTGTAATTGATTATCATATGTATGTAATTGATTATAGAAGGGTTTTTTTTTTGCGTCACAAACCTACTGGTTAATCGATTATGGGGTCCTTGTAATCGATTATATCATTACATTTTGTTTTCCAATGATTTTTACTCCATTAAAAGGGTCCCTTAATGAAGTAAGTTTGAATTCATTAGTCAGATTGGCAAGTGTCAGAGCCATAAAAAAATTCAAGATATTCCAGTGATTAAATAAAAATGAAATTATTAAGAACTTCTACAATAGTTAAAATCACAAGCAAAGAAAATAAACAAAATCAATTAGGGCAACCATCTATATTTTGTTCTCCCACATACCATCCAGAATTGATATCTTTGTATTCTTCGGCAGGTGTTGGTGGTCTAATATCGCTAGTTTGGATAAAAAGCTCGATATGCAAAGAAATACGGGGTTTCACAGATAGGTCTAGACTTTGTACGTGATTCCAACGACTGATCATCTGTGATACGTCAAAGTCACATTTGATTTATGTGGTGTCATGCACTAGTCGCCTATTGCGTATTGTTGCAGGGCGACGATAGTCAACTTCTTTAACAATTCTGCGGTCACCACACTCCACTAATTCAGTTATGGTTTGTAATAATTCATTGTAGATGCAATCATGTTTGATGGAGAAGGTTTTCATGGCATCCAAACCGAATTCAGTTATTTATAACCATAATGGTACCATTATTGAGTGAAAAGAAAAAAAATTTATTGATTGCTTTGTAAACGTACATATGAAGTGGTCAAATTTAAATAGTATAAAATAAAAGTACAAGAAAGTCCCACAATGAGATAATTTTATTATATAATAACATTCTTTAGCGATGGTCGCCTATTCCGCATGGTGGCCTTCATGTGGGTCGTCGCGATCGTCTCTCGGGTTGTGTGGGAGGAAGGGGTGACTCATTTTCGTCGTCAGTTTCTTCCACTTCTACTAATTGAGAACCTTCATCCGAAGCATGAAATAGAATTTCCGGTCTGTAATATTGTTATGAAGATGAAAGCCCTCGGTATGCGATGGTGGAGTCATTGATGATGTCCCAAACATTGCATTTGTCTTCAATAATAGTGGTCTGAAAGATTCTCATCATAATTGTCAATGTTGCAGGAAACGTGAATGCAGAGGAAGAGAATCAAAGCAATCATGAATTGTGAATACCATTGTGGCAATAAAGAAGCGTGAATTTGGAATAGTAATGTGGCAAGAAGACAACGTTAAAGTAGTAATGGGTGGCAACAATGCATACTAAAACGTGTAGGGAATCACGTTGAACCATAAATCAATATAAAAATTTAAAAAAACGTAAGGGGGGGAAACGTTTTCCACCTAGAAAACGTCTAGGGGGCAAACGTTTTCTAATTTAGAAAACGTGGGAGGGGGGAGGATGTTTTCTAATTGAAAACGTGTGTGGGGGTAGCACTTTTTTAGGTGGGTTTTGATTTTTTTTTCTTTTCGCACTCCAACCCTTTATTTCGGTTCCGGATACTCTTTATTCTTTAGGTAATTAATGCTATGTGAACCTCCTTCAAGTCCTTATATATACAATAACACCACCATGTGTTCTACTATCAAATTTTCTCTCTACAAACACGCAAAGCATCATATTGTTTAGCCTCTGTTATAGCCCATTTAGAAATCAACATTTACAGCATGAGTTCATGGAATTGTGGAGGTTCTTCTTCATCTAACCTGATCGAAAAGGAACTTGTAATTCTAAATATTGTAGACGACTTTAGTTCTGATGATATTTTTGAAGACATGGAACAATATAATGAAATTGTTCCAATCCCTACCATGAAGTACAATCAATATCTACAATTAAACACTATCACATCACCAATGGATACAACTTCAATATTGTCGAATTAAAACCCCATCTTTACGTGGCACAATGCATCCATTACAACAATGGATGTCAATGGCGTCTAAGGGCTGCTTACAGCAAAATCAGACATTATTAGGAGATAAAGTCCATTCACGATTGACATACATGTTTCTCAACATTAATTTCGCAGGATCACTACAATCTGGATTTGACTCAAATTGCTTCCATTGTTTTCCATTTAGTCCAGACGAACCCAAGCATTCACATCAAGAGCTTGGTCACAAACATTAAAAGTTGTTACGAATATACCGTGACATATAGAAGAGCATGGATATCGAAGGAAAAAGCAATTACCATGGAGTATGGCGACTAGGACCAATCTTATAATGAAATTCCCAGATGGTTACAAGTTGTCCATCACACTAATCCTGGGACAATTTTCCAACTTTCTGGTCCTTCAGTTAATGTTGATGGTGAGGATGCGACATCCACATACATTATGGAATGTTGCTTCTGGGCATTTAGACCATGCATTGAAGGTTTTAAGTTTTGTAAACTTGTTGTTCAAGTGGATGGAACATTTTTAACATGCAAATATCATGCGACATTGCTAACTACAATTGCTCAGGATGGAAATAGAAACATATTTCCTTTGGCATTTGCAATAGTAGAAGGTGAGACAAAAGAGACACTGATTTAGTTTTTCCAACTACTAAGAGAGCATGTAACTCCTCAACCAAATTTATGCCTAATTACTGATAGGGACAAGGGCATTTTATCAACCCTACACTCAGAAGAAGTTGACTAGGAATCAAACAATCTTCATTCTGTCTACTGCATACATCATCTGGCTTCTAACTTCAACAACAGGTTCAAAAATGCCGATTTGAAGAAAGATTTCCTTAACTTGAGTACTACCTTTTCCTAACCTTACATTCCATATCTAGAAAATTTTTCCTTCACACTAAATATTATTTCATTTAATTTGTGATTTCTTTTTCACAGTTTACGAAGTCAAACAACCTACAGTGCAAGCAAAACTTTCAACTATGAGGTCCCAATTTCCACAAGCAGTAGCTTAGATTGATAAAATCCCCTTGTACAAGTGGTCTCAGGCTTATGATGGGGGCAGAGGTACACCCACATAACAACAAACTTAGCCGAGTGCATGAACTTAATGCTTAAGGGGGCTCGCTCCTTACCTATATGTGCACTTTTGAAAACAACATTTCAAAACACAAATGCGTGGTTTGTTGAATGTGGCATGAAGGCAAACTTTATGTTAAGAGCAGGTCATCAATATTCAGAAGACGTGACTGCCTTGCTCCAACAAAATCACCAGATATTTGCATATTGTCATGTTGAATGCTATGATCGTGATAATTCTAAGTTCAAGGTGCAAGAGATATCGACCCTTCACCAATATCGGCCAAAATTGATCTCATTCACTGTCAGATTAAATGATTGGTGGTGTGATTGTGGTCACTTCCAAGCCAGTCGCCTTCTGTGTCATCATGTCATAGCTGTTTGTTCTTTTGCTCATATGCCAATTTCAAATTTTATCGATCCTGTTTACAGCCTTGAATACATAAATAAGGCTTATCAAGTCCAATTCCACCCCCTACAAAATGAGGACTATTGGTCAACATATATAGGTCCAAATTTCAATCCAGACCCTCAAATCAGACGCAAGGCTTCCAAACGACCAACAACGACAAGGATCCATAACGAAATGGTTCAACCAATTCCGGATAAACCGAAGAAATGTTCTTATTGTCGCACTGAGGGTCATCATAGGGGCCAATGCCCATTTCGCCAATGAATTACATTCATTTTTAATTCCAATATCTTTTCAATTTTTTATTCTTCAACCTTGTATGTTAGTATTTATAAAAAATTTATACCATTATCATATATTCTACCTTCGTACCTTAAAAATTCATAAACTTTATCATCTAATGGATCACAAAACTCTACAAAATCAATTCATATATTTGTAATCAATTACAATACTCAAGTAATCGATTACATATTTCCAGAAACTATAGTCCCGGATTTGTAATCGATTACAGTTCACATGTAATCGATTACACAATACTAGAAATCCAAATTGTTCGAATGTAATCGATTACAGAGGTGATGTAATCGATTACATACTGATATCGTGTTGGGGTAACACGTTTTCTCTTCAAAAATGTTTGAGTTGTTCACGTTTTCTCTTTTAAAATCGTCTGGGGCCAACAATTCTCTGTTTTAAGAGGAAATCGTCTGGGGACTATACATTTTTTGCTTGGAGAAATTGTGTGAGAGAACACGTTTTGCCTGAATTTATAATTTTTAAAAAAATTGTCTAATTTCGTAATATCCCTAACTGAAATGCCTAGTAAAAAAAACGGATATTAATTAACTAAATGCAATCATATTTCCATGTTTAGGTGTATTGGCACCATAGGTAGATGACTTCAGTAAAACCTTGCTGTGCCAAAATCATGTATATTGCAGTAGTAACGGCTTGAATATCTTTGAGCAAACCTGCAAAATATTCACTTTGGTCAATGATCTACTTTCATAGATTTACTGCACCCTTCACATGACTAATTATTACTTGCACCTTGGATTTATTTCCTAGTCCCTTGTACTCTCCTTCCAGCAGTATATAACCTTATTTATTATTATTTTAGTTTATATGATCTTTCTTTGCACTCTTAAATCACCACATTGTATTTTTAAGTGTAAAGCAACGAAATGAGTCAGAAGAAGTCAACAACTTTGTTTCTATTTTGTTGATTATTTCTTGATTATTTTCCAGGCTACACGGTGTTTGCTATGAGAAAAACCCTTGGCAGCATTGATCGTTGTTAATGGCTCACATTGTACTACTTTTCTTTTTAGTAATGCTATTTAATCTTTATAGTTGTATGCTATATTTGATATGGATGGTCATCAAGTCCCTCAACAAATGGTAATGGAAGTTGGAGACACTTTCAAGAGAATTGCCACACTTTCAAGGATTCAAAACTCAAGATTTGATGAGTAGCATAATGTAATTGTCATTGGTTATAGGTACCATGCTTACTAACTATCATCTCAAGGATATATCTACCATGAAATATAAAACAAGGAAATGTAATGCATTGGGGTTTTGCATTGGGGTTTTCCATTGAGGTATTGAATCGATAAACCAGATGACCAATTCAGACATCGTGGATGACCATGCTTTTCAAGTTACATTAGTCAAATCCCCTTTTAAATTTGGAACGAATCTAAGTTTAATATCCCTTTAGTTCTTGTTTACTAAATTAAAATTTTATATTTTTTAAAAAATAATGTCATTTCTTATTGATTTTCATGTATTTAAAACTCTTAACTATCCATTTTACAAATTAAATTGATTAAATGATTTTTATTTCAAAATATTATGTTTCAAACCCTAATTAGCATGATATCTTTTAAAAATTGTATTAAATGTCTTCCTCCACGTTCACTTTCAATTTCAAATTTAATCTCACCTAGTATGACAAAAAACCAATTGCACCAGCCGGGAATCGAACCCGGGTCTGTACCGTGGCAGGGTACTATTCTACCACTAGACCACTGGTGCTGTTGTATTATTAATTATAAATATACTAGAGGACTACATATTTATAAAACTTTAATGTATTAGAAGTAATATTTTATTTAATAAACTACACTCTGTGTGTGTGTCTTTTTTTTTTTAATTATATATGTGTGAATTATAGTGTTCGATGATTTTTCGATTAATTGAATAAAAGATAATTATATTATAATATTTTAAAATTTTAAAAGCATAAATACATCACCCAACATGAAAACCGAGAGAAATAGGTCAAGTAAATAATGGGAAAAGTGTTATCTAAACATATATATCCATATATAATTTTTTTTTTTTGTTAAGAGTTGATGCATTTATCCTTATTTGACATATTCCTCATGTAACATGAACATTTCATAAATTAGATATTACAAAAATCAGTTAATAACTACTTAAAATTGAAACCTAATCATTTATATCTTAATATACTTTTAATATATTCATTTTAATTTACTCTCTTAACACTTATAATTATTTTTTTTCTCAATATTATTATGATAAATTTTACAATGTTGTACGATAATCTTACTCATTCTACTATGTTACAATTATGCGTGAAATCTAACTTTTGTAAATACAATGTGAAATCGTAGGATTCTACGATTTTATGATTTAAATCTTGATTTTGACTATCTTGATCCCAACATCACTGAACTCTAAGATATCTTGACCCCCAATGTCACTAGACTCCAAGCAATCCTGGCCCCCAACACTACTAGACTCCAAGAAATCCTAGCCCTCAACTCCATTGAACTCCAACAAATCCTGATTGTCAACGCCACCAGGCTTAAAAAATTCCTCATCAATATCGAAGCTAGAAATCTCGCCTTCAATATGGAAGTAGTTAAAGGCCTTATCTTACCATTGCTAGCCTTCAACGACAAGGTGTTGAAGACGTTGTACGCAAAGGGTACCTTACGCCTGATTGTCTAAAAGAGACCGAAAATTTTGATGTAGTCATGGATGTATAAGTATAAATGTATATTTTTTTTTTAAAAGTGTCAAATATATAAAATATGTTAATTTTTAAAAAAAATATATTTTAAATTATATAAATATAAAAGAAAAATAGGGAGCTATGGTCCCTATCACTTTAAAAAATTTCTTCAATTCTACCTTTTAATTTTGATCATTTATGTAATATCTAAAAATGGTCAACACCGTACTTTTCATCCTTGTTCTTACCAAATCCAAGTGGTGACTTAAATGCTCGGATGCTTGTTGCTTCAAAGGAAGAAGATTCACCTATAAAAGACTCTATGATACTCATATCAGTAAGAGAATTAGGATATTTGATAAAAGTGAGTATGAGTATATATGAGAGTATGTATTCCTTGGGAAATACTAGATGTATTTATAGGACCTTTTTAGCATTAGATCCATGTGATAAAACAGGTAATGTAATATTAATCAATATTAATAAAATAACAACTTACCCTGAATAATAATAATAATAATAATAATAATCATAATAATAATAATAACCAGCGTAAACACAGACGCTATCACGCCTGTGTGTACGTATTTTTTAAATATGCGTGATATTATATTAGTATGTGATAATATTGTAATGTTACTAAGTTAATATATAAAATAAAATTATATTTATTAAAAATAAAGTGAAATATATTAGAACAGATGAAAGAATAATCATTGATAAATAAAGAAGAAGAAGAAGAAGAAGAAAAGAAGAAGCAGAGATAAACGATTTTATGAAAAACTTGTAAAAGTAACGGTCAGTTTTTAAAAATTTAATAAATAATTATATTTAAAGGGTAAAATTGGTATTTTGATATATGGACACAAAAGATGGAATCCCCTTTATATATTGTTATAGATAATAATAATGTGACCTTTATCCTATATACCAAATATGTTGTAAATATTTGTTATCAAGGAATATCAAGACGTAATCAAACTAATTAAACTACCAATATTTGTCATAACTACTGTTAATATGTGAATATTTGTCCCAATAGATGTATAGTAAAATATTTTGTAGTCTTTTTGGTGATGAGGCTAATTGAATCTTATTAAAACATATTATTTAACATCATCTATTGGGTCGGACAGGTGCAATCCTCAGGTAGAAGCTTCCCTCGCATTTGATACCTTAAATAGAAAATTCCCTCTCATTTGATATGTGTGATATAATGTGCATGCTCCTGAGGTACCTTGTTAGCATGTATCATATCTCAATTTTCAACTATTAGTAGACAGTGAACCAAGATTGGTTCAAGGGTAAAGCAAGTAAAACAATTACTTTAGACATCGAGTAAGAAAAGACCTTAATATTTATGTATTAAATTAATTATAAATTTACATTTAAGAAAAAATGCCTATATTTTTTTTACTAATATAATCCTATTAAATTAATTATAAATTATGTTTAAGAAAAAAAAAAGTCTCAAAAAAATATTTTATTACTAATGTACCTATATTAAACTAATTATAAGTTTATGATTGAGAAAAAAAATCCAATTAAATTATTTAAAAAGTTAAAACCTTTATTTAGTAAATTATAATTTTGTTTACGAAAAAAATAAGGATTATTTATCTTTGTTCTCTTATAATCAATTTAGATTTTATTTTATTTTTATTTTTTTATCTATCTATGACTTCTTTTTTCATTTCTTACTTTCTTCTCTTTTAAGAATAATTTTTTTAGAGTTTTAACAAATTACATTAATTGAATCTCATATTGTCTGTGTGTATCAATATTTTTATTCTTATTATTTTTTGTTAGTATATTTTTTTCTCTCTTTAAGTAGTGTTGTTGTTTTTATTCTTTTTGGATTTGTATTAGAATTAGAAATGTGTTTCTTTTGCTTAATTTTTGTTTTTCTGTACTTTTCAATTTATGAGTTTTGAGTTTTTTTGCATATATCTTAACGAAGAACTGGATTTTTTCTACAAAACTATTAGTTAGATTAGGGGTTTGTCTTTTTGTAGATAACAGAATAATTGGAGCATAATTCAAAGTTGGATTTTTTTTGTAGAAAAATAATTCAAGTATAACAAAAAAAAAAAGACGTACTATCAAGTTGAGAAGAACTAATTTTCGTGAAAATGTATTAAATACAAAAAAAAAAAAAAAAAATTTTTTAAAAAAATAAAAAATTAAATTTTTAAAATTTTTAAAAAATAATTTAAAAAAAAAAATATATTTTTATATGTTGTAGATAAAGCAATTACTACCACATTTCAAAGTATATTTGAAAATTTTAAAATATAGGAGGATATTTTTTTTATTTAGTGCTAAAAAATTAAAGTCACTAAATTTTACATTTTTTAAAGAAAAATACTTAAACCTTGAAAAATCTTTAAAATATGATAATTTGTTGGATATTGATTTATTTTCAAAATTACATATCTTAAGAGAAATTATAGGTTTGAAAAATGATAAATTGTAACGTCCCATTTAAAATATAATATAACTAAATGAAACATTAAACAAAATAATATTAGAAGCAAAGGCCTGGAGTATAGACATTACTCCTTACAGTTAACCAAAAGGAACCAGGATAGAAATTAAGGCATACCACGATGCTAGTAACCAAAATAGTGTAAGGGGTTGATAGTATACAAAATAAAATGCAAAAGCAAGATGATACATGGGTCATGACCCTAAAAGAAAGCTGGAATCCAACCCAGAGAGACTATGCAGTGGAATCACCATTTCCCTGTTGACCACGATGGGTTCTCGCATCTGCTCACATTAATAAATTGATGATCATCGTAAAGAGAGAAGACCACACACATAACAATCAAACAAGCAAAGTGTATGCTAGAGTAGAAAATGGTTTATCATACAATTACATGCACTTTCATAATCCAAGATGCATATGTCAACTAATCATGTTATGACTTACACACAATACACTAAGACTCAAGACATGACTCATCTGGATACATATAATTAGTCAGATTTAGCGGATGCTTGCACTTGTGGTGGCCTTTACTGCTCTATCGAGTTAATTGTTACAATATTTCATTCCTCCACACACAAGGTTAGCCTTAAAGTGTTCCAGGCCTCCCGCTACTCTTACCACTGGAGTCAGTACGCTCTACGTGAGACTAACTAACTTTAGAGTGTCAGGATGCAATCCTTACTAAATTATATAAATGAGGCACCACCATGAACTCCCACTAATAGGGGTCATGGAATTACGTCCTGACCAAATGAGGCACCACCATGAGATCTCACCTAGAGATTCATGGGATTACACCCTAACCAATGAGGCCCCACCACGAAACTATCATGGCATTACGCCCTAACCACATACAAATCATGTTTCACCAACCAAGTATGTACTTGTCATGCATACCACTCTCATGCCAACATTTATAACCAACCTTCATTCATATTCCATACTAAAATCATACCAAACTCATCATATTCAGCCCATGAACCATTCCATACATGCAACTTTGCTCAAAACATGCTTTAACATAATAATCCAACTAAACATGTGACATTCATCCAAGAATAGAGAAATAAGAAAACAAGAACGCATTCTCGCCCAACTCCTCGCTTAGGTAGAAAGGTCTCGCTCAGGCGAAAGGGTTCTCTCGCTCAGGCGAGCTCCTTTCGCTTAGGCGAGAGCTCGAAAAGAGGGACAGAGAGCTTTCATGTTCTTTCGCTTAGGCGAGACCTCCTCGCCTGAGCCAGATGGGCTCTCGCTCAAGTTCCAGGGAGAAATCTCTGATGCTCTCGCCTGAGCGGAAATATCAGAGTTCTCCACTGTCCTTGCATGCACAGTCAGGTATGCGAACCAAATAAGGTTCAAACAGTTTTCCACCCAAATATAATAGCCACCAAGCAATTCAAATCAAGATACAGAACCCACTAGAAAATCGAATAAAATAATGAACCCTAGCTTCCCTTACCTGAAAATGCTAGTACGAGACTTCGACACCAAACAACGAGCACAACGGTCCTAAGAACATGTCAAAAAGTTGGAAAACAAATAGTGAAACAGAACAGGAACGGGGTTACCATGAAACCCTAACTAGAATTACGAAAATGTGATTAGGGAAGAATCAATATGAGCTAAGAAGCAACTTACGTGACTTAGAGAACGAGATTGAGCTAGCTTGAAGATGGCGGAGGTCCAAATCGTGGCAGAGGTTCTATGGAGAAAAAAAGGGAGAGTGAGAGCACTAATTTTGGCAAGCGAGCTTAAATGAGGGGGTTAGGTTGCTTTAGGGGCCTTGGACACCCATGGATCAACCCTAGACCCAACTGATTAGGACAACCCTAGAGCAGAAATAATAAGTGGGCCTTACATAAATCATTTGACATTCTTAATTATATAAAAAGAATGAATTATTCTTTTAATGCACATACAACTTATAAAAAATATTAATAATTCTATTTAAGGCTAAAGAAGTTTCTCAAGATTAAAAATAATAAAAATTTATTTAAGATTAATAATGTTTCAAATAACATTAAATAAATTAGTTATATTATCTATTAAAAAAAATTAAATAAAATTAATTATGACAATTAATAAATAACGTTACATAAAAAGTTTTTAAAAAAAGATTAAATAAAAAGTCTTAATTTTTGAAGTTTACGGTGATGACAGTGTCACTGACAGCGGTAAAATTAGATAGCAGTTTTGCTGACTTTTCAATTCAAAGGTAAATGACACGTTCATTTTCAACACATTTTCTTCTCTGTCAAGTGTTAAATAGGTTAATGCAAGGAAGATGGAGAAGTGGAATGATAGATATTTTAATTTATTCACCAGTTAAAAATAAACATCACATATTTTTTAATCATTCTTATAAAATGATAATATTTTATTGAAGTTATATTATTTTAGTATTATAAAAGTGTATATATTTTTATTTATTTTCTCAATAAAGAAAAAGTATATAATAAAAATACTAAGAATGTCACAACCCTTATAAATATGTAGGATACAACTAATTTTCCTCAAAAGTGGATGAAAGAGAAACACCACAAACCAAAAACAAAATTATATATATATATATATATATATATATATATTTCTATATATATATATATATATATATATATATATATATATATACCTTCCTAACCTTTAAAGACAATGAGAACCATTAAATGAAACTAAAAGAAGTATACCAGGTAACTCATTTTCAATAATACAAAAATTAAATAACTCCTTTTGCTTAAATAAAAAATTAAAAGACTAATATAAATAAATAAATAACTAAATTTACTTTTCCGTTTTATCATTTCAGTAAACTTCACTTTATGAAGTTATCTTTTACACGTTAGTTTTACATTAAAATTATAATTAGTTTGAAATTTAAGATAACAGTTCTTGAGTATACTCTTATTTATATTTTAAATTCTACAAAAAGTACTGCATTAAATAAATAAAAAAACATCTTATAAGTATCTATTCAACTATATAATTTTTAAAGGAAAAGTATATTTTTGTCACTGAAGTTTGATTTTAATTTACAAATGATCTCTGGTAGAAACTTGATCATTATTGATTTTTACACTTTCAAAAATTATTAATTTTTGTATTTATTTTTGGACGACGTTAAAAATAACAAATATCACGTGTCATTTAATGTTTTTATAAACTTAAAAACTAGCATCGAACCTAACCAACACTTCTCATGCTTAATTAAACAAAGTGAAAATTCATGTAACACCCCACTTAAATAAAACCTTAATTTAAATGAAATGTCACATAGATAGAATGAGAAAGGAAGCTATGGAGAATAACGTTACTCTTTACTAATATCCAAAGAAAACCAAGAAAAGACTTAAGGCACACCACGATGCCAGATACAAAATAATGTAAGAGAGTGATAATAATTCAAATAAATCCCAAGATAAGTCAATACATGGGCCTTAGCCCTAAATGAAAGCTGGAATCCAACCCTGAGAGACTACACAGCGGAACCTCCATCACCCTGATGACCACGGGTGTTTCTCACATCTGCTCACAACAATAAATTGATGATCATCGCAAGAAGAGAAAACCACACCAGACATAACATACACAAAACAAAAGGGTAAGCTATAACGAAAAAGGATTTATCATACAATTATATACACTTTCACAATCAAATATACATACATCATCCAATCATGTTATGACCTTCCAACAATACACTAAGACTCAAACACGACTCATTCGGTTACATATAATTAGTCAGATTCAGCGGACGCTTGCACTTGTGGTGGACTTCCCTGCTCTCCCCCGAGCTAAGTGTTACAATGTCTCAACCTTCACACACAAGGTTAGCCCTTAATGGGTTTTAGGTCTCCTGCTACTCTTGTTGGTATTGCGCAGCGGAATGATTGGGCATTTGGACAAAAACCAAGATAGAGGGTGAATTGGGTTCTTAATAAAAATTGTGCTTTTAAAATTTTGCCTTTTATGATCAAAGATTAATTAAAATTCTTCCCTTTATTTTAATAAACACAATAAAATAAAGATAGTAGAGAAGAGAAAATTGCACAAAGTATTTATATTGGTTCGGATCAAAAGACCCTACGTCCAGTTGTTAATATCTAAAAAGCGAGATTAACTCAATCACTAAAATAAACCAAACTTACAATCAATGATAAGAAAGATTAGGGTTTAGAAAACACCTCTCTTGAATCACAAAGAGATGAAGACACCTCCCTTGAAATCCACAAGGGATGAAAACACCTTTCTTAAATCATACAAGGAATGAACACCTCCTTTGAATCACATAAAGGATGACTCGCATCTCCTAGCAACAGCAACAACACTCAATCACTCAAGATCCCACTTGATGAAAGTCATCGCTCTACCCACACTAGGTTTTTCAAAGCCTTCCTATAGAGAGTTCTCAAGTGCTCAGACTTCTCTAACTTCTGTATTTGATAATGAAAGCCTACCACTTTATTTATAGAAACCTATTTAGAAATTAGGTTAAGAATATGAAAAGTTAAGTTGCAACTGCCATCGATAATCGATTATCATAAGTGATAATCAATTATCACAAAAACTTTTCTAAAAACATTTTTCTCGCTGTGATAATCTATTATCAGCAGGTGATAATCGATTATCAACAGTGATAATCGATTATTCTAGAGGCTTTTCTCAAAAATCAGTTTTAACTAAGATAATCGATTATCACTAAGAATAATCGATTATTCCAGTGAGTTTTGCAAATAAATAAAATTCTCTTGGTGCTCTACTACTTGGGTTTTACCTTTTAACTCTTGACATGCTAATTTAACTATTTTAAATAACATACACAGATTACAAGACCTAAACAACTAAACCCTTAAGTCTTTAATGCATCTCTTGAATCAAAGCATTCTTTTAAGTCTTCAACATTTTTCCATGCATCATCATCAAGTCTTCCATACTTCTTCATAAGTCATCATCATCATCAAAACTCCTTATTGGAGGAAGATGTCATCTTCTTATTTTTGTCAACAATCTCCCCCTTTTTGATGATGATAAAAAATTACTGAAGACTTGTGATATGTCCTGTTCTTAATAAACAACTTAAGAGAAGGAGTAGTTAATCTAAATAAAAGATAATTAATTTTTCTATCCTTTTTAAAAAATAAGGTATTACAAGATATCAATAAACACATATCTTCCCCTTAAATAGGTACCACTTATCACAGGATAATAACACAAATATATCTCCCCCTTTTTGATCATAATCAAAAATGAATTCTTTAGGCAGCTCCCCGTAAATCAGATAACTTAAGTTTCCTTTAAAAAAAATTGTTTAAGATATAAAACTCCTCCTACATGTAATATTTCCCCTTTTTGATACAAACATTTCAAGAACAAATACCCCCCCTTAATCAAAGACTCCCCCTAAATGAAAGAGAGACTCTAAAGATTAAAAAATATGGGTTTAAAGAAGGAAATGTTATATTATCAAAATGAACTCCAACGTACTAATTTGCATTTGTGAAGTACCTAGTTGTTGCTCATGGTCTAAATTTTCGAAAAGCTCACTCAAATGGTAAAAAATTTGAAAATATTTGTCCTACTATGCAAGATAATCGATTATCAGCTTAAGATAATCGATTATTGGTTCATACCCACGAACAAAAACATTTTGGTCCCCAATAAACTTATTTTGGTTCATACTAGTTATTGAACATTCAAAGAGATTTTCTTGATTTTGATATAACTTGCGAGATAGAGAACAATAACATTTTGGTCCCCAATAAACTTATTTGGGTCCTTTGAGGTTAGAGACATGTTACTTTATAATAGGAATTTAAGCACATCTTCCATTAGGGACACCAAAATGTTTAATTCTACATTTATTTGAAGTGTGACCCTTTTGCATACAATAAAAACATGTTACACAATTTATATTCCTAGAATAAGGCTTACCTTTTTCTACCTATACCCTATGGGCTCTTTTATTCTTATTATTAGGAGCTTGCTTGTTGTTATTTTTCTTAAAATTAGGCTTCTTAACACTTTTATTTTCTAATTCATCTTCAAGTTGTTTTTCTAGAATATTTAAATCAAACATATAACTTTTACAGGAAGCACATTCAACAATTTATTTTTCTTTGTTTTCTAATATTGAAATTTTATTTTTCAAAATTTCTTCTTCTTCAAGAGATTTTTCAAACTTACTTTGCAAATCTTTAAAATCACATTTTAATTTTCTGTGAGCAGTATCTAATTTACTAGATTTAACAAGTAATTGTTGAAATGCATCATATAAGGCATCATAATCATTTTCACCACAAGAGCTTACCTCACTATCAGAAGAGTCATGGTTAGCAATCAAACATAGATTTACTTCCTCATCAGATTCACTAGATCTGGATGAGCTTAAAAAAGAAATTGAAGAAGAACTTGAATCGTTATCCTCCCATTTCTTTTTCTTGAAAACCTTTTTGCCCTTCTTCTCTTTACTCTTTTTAGCATTTGGACAGTCCGCTTTTACGTGACCTGTTTCACCACATCCATAGCAATTGAAATTTGAAACAGTTTTCGTTTTCGTTTTTATACCTTATGTGATGTCTTTTGCCTTTGCTCTTCATAAACTTTGTGAATTTCTTTATCATGAGACTTATATTCTCATTGTCAGAGTCATGATCTTCTTTAAGGCTTTTGCTTTTTAAAATCTCATATTTGAAAGTTATGTTCCTTTTCCTTCCTTGGTCCTCTTCTTCATTTAAACGCCAAAGTTCAAGTTCACGCTCTCTCAATTTACCAAAAAGAGCCGCCATGGACATTGTTGCAAGATTTTAAGATTCAATGATCGTCGTAACCTTTGGCTGCCATGTCCTATTCAAAGATTTCAACATTTTAATATTTAATTCATCAATATCAAAATTTTTACCTAACCCAAAGAGATGATTAATGATATGGGTGAATCTCTTCTGCACATCGTAAATGGTTTTGTCTTGTTGCATTCGGAACATCTCATATTCTTGAATTAATGAGTTCTTCCTTGCACGCTTAACATCATCTGTTCCTTCATGGGTTACTCGTAAAATCTCCCACATTTCCTGGGCACTTGTACAAACTGAAATTCTATAAAATTCATCAAGAGTTAGTGTAGATGATATTATATTTCTAGCCCTAACATCATAGTGAGGCCTTCTATTTTCTTCCGTAGTCCATTGGGAAAAGGGCTTTGGTTCTTGCAAATTATTAACAGTAATAGTAGGAACAAAAGGACCATTTAAAATAGCATCCCAAATACCTCTATCAATCATGTTGAACTCGCCCATCACATACTATAGATTTTCTCACTCATACATACTCACCCAATTTTCACTTTAAAAGCAAAATCAATGCAAACATATAGCCAACATTTGAGAATAGAGAAACAACAGAACAAGCCGCATTCTCGCCCAAGTTCTCGCTTAGGCAAAAAGGTCTCGCTCAGGCGAGCTTCTTTCGCCTAGGCAAGAGCTCGACAAACAGGAACATTGGCCTTCTGCAAATTCTCGCTTAGGCGAGACTCCCTCGCTTGAGCGAGACATCCACTAGCTCAAAACAGGGTTGGTCACCTGAGCGACAACTCGCGTAAAAGAGCCTGGGCGAGCCCCTGTTAATCTCGCCTAGGCAAGACACGCTCGCTTGAACGAGAAAACCAGTGCTCACCACTGTTCTCTCGTGCAACAGTCCAACAACACGATCAAAACAACGCAATAAGACATTTCATAAGCTCACAACAACATACAATCCATACAATCATGAAATATCATCAAAGCAAGCATGAAAACCGAAGATTTATCAAAAATCCTAACTTCCCTTACCTGGAAAGTGTTAGCTAAGAGCTTCGACACCCAAATCGTGAAGCACGATAGCTCAAGGAGTAGATTTGAGAGCTGGAAAATAGTGGAACTAGTATAAAACGAGTTCACTAAGACAAACCCTAGTTGGAACCACGAAGAATGAAATTAATGGAGAAAGAGCATGAGTTGGAACTGACTTACGTGGAGTAGAAAATCTTGTCTGAGCTAGCTTGAAGAGGGCTAACGGCTAAACCCTAGCAGAGGTTCTGTGAGGGAACAAAAGAGAGAAGTGAGGCACTGTTTTTGCAAGAAAGGCAAAAGTGAGAGGGGTTTTGCTGTCTTAGGGATCTTGAACACCCTATGGGCCAGCCCTTAGGCTCGTTAGACTTTGGAGGCAACCCTTAAATATTAGGACTGAAATAAGAGGGCCTTACATGGACCTAACCTACACTTTCTTTTAATCTAATTTATAATATATTATAATATTATTAGTATACTATAATATTAATATTAATAATAATAATTATTATTATTATTATTGTTATTATTATTATTATAATCTATAACAATATATAAAGAGAACATCTTTTTTGTGTCAACATTTTGTTATTCTAGTTTTATTCTTAATTATTTTAAAAATTAATTATTTTTAAATAGTTTATATGTAACTGTTATTCTAAATCCTTTTTTGTCTTTAACAGTAATTTAAAAAAATTATATACATATTTAATTTTTGTAATTTTACATTTAACAACTATTTTAAAAATTAATTATATATTCTTAATTAATCTTAACTCAAATTTTTGTAAAAATTAAAAAATGCGAAACGTTGGTCCATGTTAATTGTAATTAAATTAAAGAAAGTGTTGGTTAAGTCCATGTTAATATCTTAATATTGTTTTAATTAATTGTGAAAAATGTTGGTCTAATCGATGCTAGGTTTTATTTTTATAAAATAAATGAAATAATATATTGTATATCGTTTATTATTTTTAACACCGTCCAAAAATAAAGACCAAATCAATAATTTTAAAAGTGTATGGATTAAACAGTGATCAAATTTTGACCAAAGACTATTTCCAAATTAGAATCAAACTTCAGGGACTAATTTTTTTTTTCCCATTTTTTAAACTATTTTTATTATAAAAATATATTGTTTTACAATAACAGTAATCGTTACTTAATAAAATACAACTACACAATCTCTACTAAAAATTATTCTAATAATTTTTTCTACTTAAATTTAATGCCAGATACATATTTTTTAAACAGTTCTAAATATTTTATGTATAACTAGTTTGTTACCGGTGTATACGCACTTTTTGTTTTAGAAAATAGTATAATTGATTTTATATTTATTTAAATAAATTTAAAAATATATATTGATCTATTAAAATAATAATAATAATATTAATAAAAATTATAAATTTCTTAAAAATTAAAAACTTATTTAATAAAAGTATTTAGTACAATAATACTTTTTATAATTAGAAAAACACTTATAATAATAACAATACTATCAATAATAATAATAATACAAATAATAATGATAAAAATAATAAAAAATTAATAATAATAATAGTAATGAATTTATGTTAAAAATATTAATTTAAATATTAATACTAATATTAATGTTAACAACAATAACCTATTCTTATACAAAGACATACATCAACCACAAAATAAATAAAAAATTCAAACAATTGAAATATAATTTCGAAATAAATAAAAATAGAATATGTGTCTAACTATTATAATAATAATAATAATAATAATAATAATAATAATAATAATAATAATAATAATAATATCACTACAATTTTATCATGTAATGATAAAAAGAAAAATAATAATATTACAACAACTACATATATGAAGATATACACATTTTGGTATCCGATTTTGTTTTTACAATTCTATCCTCTTGATTATTTTTTTTTTCAATTTAAATAATTATTCATAATAATTTATTTTTTCAATTTTATTATTTTACTAATTTTATTAACTACTTTTTTGAATTAATGTAATGATAAATAAAAAATAAAACAAATAAAAAGTTCAAGTAATTGAAACTCGTAGTAAATAAAAATAAAATATATGTCTAATTATAATAATAATATCCCATGGTGATAATAATAATAATAATAATAATAATAATAATAATAATAATAATAATAATATTAATACAACAAATTCATATATAAAGAAATACATGGTGTCCTATTTTATTTTTACAATTTTATCCTCTTAATTATTATTTTTTAAATTTAAATGATTATGTATAATAAGAAAATTACATTTTAGTTTTATTATTTTACTAATTTTAGTAGCTACTCTTTTTAATTCAACTAATTACGAAGGTGTAAAGATAAATCAACAACAGAAGAAATAAAAATGCAAATAATTAAAATATAATTCCGTAGTAAATGAAAGCAATATCTAAATACTACAATTCAAATAATAATAACACTAAGATTATATTAATATAATAATGATATTATTATTAGCATTTAAAATAAAAATAGAAAAAGTAATTACTATTATTATTATTATTATATTTATATCCATACTAATACTAATTATTATTTTTTAAATTTAAATGATTATTCATAATAAAAAAAACTACATTTTAGCTTTATTATTTTACTAATTTTAGTAACTATTTTTTTTAACTCAACTAATTACTCAAATAAATCAACAAGAAAACAAATAAAAGCACAAGTAATTAAAATATAATCTCACAGTATATGAAAGTAAAATGTGTATCTAAATACTACAATTCAAAAAATAAAAATGCAAGTAATTAGAATATAACGTCGTGTCAAAATTAAAAATAATAGTAACAACATTAATATTATTTATGATAAGAATAATACTAATAATAGATAATAATAATACTAATAATAATAATAATGCTATTAATAAAAATATAATAATAACAATATTACGACAATTAATACTTTTAATAGTAGTATATAAAAGTAAAATATATATCTAAATACTACGATTTCAATAATAAAAATGCAAGTAATTAAAATATAATCTCGTGTCAAAATTGAAATAATAGTAATAACACTAATATTATTTATGATAAGAATAGTATTATTGCTAATAATAATATTATTATTAATATTATTACAACAAATAATACTTCTAATTGTAGTATATAAAAGTAAAATGTGTATTTAAATACTAGAATTTAAATAATAAAAATACAAGTAATTAAAATATAATCCCATATCAAAATTGAAATAATAGTCATAATACTAGTATTATTTATGATAGGAATAATAATAATAATAATAATAATAATAATAATAATAATAATAATAATAATAATAATAATAATAATAATAATACAACTAATACTTCTAATAGTTTGTATACAATAAAAAAATTAAGATATAATAATAATAATAATAATAATATTATTATTATTATTCTTTAAAATAAAAAGGGTTAAATATGTTTTTGGTCCCTTAACTTTCGGTGAATTTTGAAATTAGTCCATTTTGAAACTTTGGACCAATTTAGTCCTTCATCTTTCAGAATACGTGGATTTAGTCCTTTTAATCAAATTTTGTTAAGTTTATTTGATATTTCGTACGCATTTTAGGATTGTATTTGAGTTGTTTATATTGTTTGACACATTTTTACTTTAATGTTAAGTCAAATACTATTGTGAAACGCGCTTGAAATGTCAAATAAATTTAACAAAATTTGATTAAAAGGACTAAATCCACGTATTTCAAAAGATGAAGGACTAAATTGGTTCAAAGTTTCAAAATGGACTAATTACAAAATTTACTGAAAGTTAAGGGAGCAAAAACATATTTAACCCAAATAAAAATATGAATAATAATAATAATAATTTTTATTATTATATTAATATTAATACTAATACTAATTATAAATTTTTAAATTAAATGATTATTCATAATTAAAAAATTACTTTTTAGTTTTATTATTTTACTAATTTTAGTAACTACTCATTTGAATTCAAGTAATTATTAGATATAAAGATAAATGAACAATAAAACAAATTAAAATTCAAATAATTAAAATATACTCCATAGTAAATAAAACTAGAATGTGTATGTAAATACTACAATATAATACTACAACAGTAATACCACTATAATAATATGATATTAATAATAATTATAAACATAATATATTATTAATAATGTTAATATTATGATTAAAAATAATAGCAAGAATAATAATTATTATAATTATATTAATAATATATATAATAATTTTCTTATTTTTTTCCTCATATTAGTAATAACATTAATTTATTATATGTTAATATTACAAATAATACTAATAATGTTATTACTGTTAACAACATTAATAAATTGAATAATATATAATATATAATATATAATATATAATATATAATATATAATATATAATATATAATATATAATATATAATATATAATATATAATATATAATATATAATATATAATATATAGAAGAGATATGTAATAATAATAACATTAATAATAATAACAATAATAATAATAACAATACCAATAATTTCACTATTAATTTAGGTGATTTTCTATATTATAGTTAATAATAATAATAATAAAATAATTCTAGTTATTTTTTCCATATTAATAATAATATATAAAAAATTAATATATTATAAATTAATATTGTTAATAATACTAATAATAATAATAATTTTATAACTATTAATAATGTTAATAATGTTAATAATAATAAAATATAATAATAATAATACTAATAGTAATACTAATAATTTCACTAATACTAATAAATAATAAATAACAATAATAATAATAATAATTTTTTAAGTTGCTTCTTTTATTAATAATAATAATAATAATAATAATAATAATAATAATAATAATAATAATAATAATAATAATAATAATAATAATAATAATAATAATAATAATAATAATAATAATAATAATAATAGTAATACATTATATATTAGTTAATATTAATATCATCATTAATAATTTTACTACTAAAAATATTATTAAAGTTAATAATAACAATAATCTATAACAATATATAAAGAGGATACCCTCTTTTTTGTCCACATTTCATATTTTTACTTTTATCCTAAATTTTATTTTAAAAATTAATTATTTTATAAATAGTTTATCTTTAATCGTTATTCTAAAAAACTCTTCTTAACCATTATTTTAAAAACCTCTTTTTGTTATAAAATAAAGCTAATAATAAAGTAGAGAAGAGAATAAAAGGAAGAATAAACAATGAGAGAATAGGGAGCAATTTTTGTGTGTATTATTACTAATATGAAGAGTCTTATTTATAGATACAATATGTAATCCATCAAGGAAACAAATCAACTAGTTAATACAAATATTTACATGAAGAGTAATGAAGAGTCTTATTTATAGATACAACATTCCTCCTTTGAGTAATGGACAATCATTATTCATAACACTCCTCCTTTGAGTGTCCATTGATAAGAGAATGTGTCTCGTTAAAACCTTACTAGAAAAAATCCTTTAGGATAAAAAACCCAATGAAGGAAAAAGAGTACACATTCTGTATTCTTTAATACAATATTGTTCATCACATATTTTATTTCTCCTCCTCATGTAAATTTACATCATTAAGGTGACGGAGTTCGAACTTGTTAATCATTTGCCTAAGTATAATTAGCAAGATACATTAGTGTTTCTATGACACCAAGAAGATCTTCATCATTTTCTTGAGGTCTAAGAAGAACATTTATCAACATCTAACGACCTCACAACTATTAGAGTGCATAATGGATGTGACTTGTCCATTTAGAACATTTTTACGCACGTTAATTATATAAGCCTCTTGATGTATAAAAAAAACCTTTGTTTAAATACTCAATTTGTAATTTCAAACAAAAAATTTTTCTTTTCAAGATCCTTCATCTCAAATTATTTCTGTAAGCAATCAATTGTCTTTGTGAGCTTATTAGGAGTTCCAACGATGTTTATGACATTTACATAAACAATAATTATGACAAATTCATTTTTGAATCTTTTCATATAAATACAAGAAAAAATAGGATCATTTCTATATCCTTCTTTTAATAAGTACTCAATAAGACAGTTATGCCACACATGTTCTGATTGCTTTAATCAATTAAAGGGCTTGTTCAATTTTATTGAATAACCCTCTTTAGATTTTGCCTTGTTGGGCAAATAAAGGCCTTTAGGGATTTTCATATAAATATGATTCTCAAGAGAACCATACAAATAGGTTGTAACATCATTCATTAGATGTAAATGAAAACTTTGTTATATAACTAGGATAATCAAATATTGGAATGTTGTTGCATCCAATACTAGAGAATATGTCTTTTCATAAATCAATATAAGGTTTTGTGAAAAACCTTGAGCAATCAATTGTACTTTATATTTAACAATTTCATCATTCTTAATTTGATTTCTGTGCAAAAATCCATATGTACTCAACGGGTTTGATACCTTCAGGTCTGCGAACTATAGGTTTAAAAACCTTTCGTTTAGCAAACAAATCTAGTTATGCTTCCTTGCATATTTTCATTTTGGCCAATCATTTCTTTGTCGACAATCTTCAATGATCATTTATTATTGATCCTCATTGTCATTCATAACATTAATTGTTATATTATATGTAAAAGTTTCGTCAATGTTGACTTCATTTTGGTTCCATATTATATGATTCATGACATAATTTATTGAGATCTTATCATTTTCAAAATTTTCAAGTACCTGAGGTTCTTCTGGAACTGAATCATTAATTTTGTCAAATGAGTATTTTGGGATTTCCATTTTAGCTCCCTTTCTCATTCAAGAGTTTTTATCTTTGGAACCAATAGGTCTATCACGCTTCAAGCGTGTCTTTAGAACTAACAGGCCTACCACACTTTAGGTGTGTTATGAACTAATATCAATTATCTTTGGAGCATTAGCAACTGATATTTAGTTACCCTTTTTCTGTCAATAAAACATGAGGCAATTTAATTGATTGACTAATTTTGTATATGAATTATCCTTTGAACTTCTAGTTCACATTCTTTTGTACAAGAATCAAGATGAGATATATATAATCCATTCCAACCAATACCTTTTTCCAATTGTTTACTTTCTCCCCCCAATGTTGGAAAACTTATTCATCAAAGTGACAGTCGAAAAGTCGAATTGTAAATAAGTCGAACTGTAAATAAGTCTCTTTAATTGTACTAATATATGCGTAGTACAAATCATCCAATTGATCATGTCAAAGAAGGCAATCATTTTGATTCGTAAACTTCTGGTTTACCATGACTTGCATTTCAATTGTACTAATATATGTGTAGTACAAACCATAAGAGAATGTTGATAATTTATCTAATACACATTTTTTTAACTCAATCATAGAGATATAAAGATATTTCATATATTTTTCATTGTTTGTCTCAATATGGTATCTATTTAGAAAAATATCCTTGAAACTTAATAAGTTTCTATTCAACTTCTTGGTAGAAGTATAATAACTCTTCCAGAGCCTTCAAATATATTTGTAGTACTATAAATAATACTAACATTGATGTCTCATATTACCAAACAAGAGAAAAATTTATTACTCTTGAGAATTATATAAGTTGTTGCACTATCAATAAGACACATATCCTTTGGTACTAGTGCAAACATTCGTTCTTCATATAAACGTAAATATCAATATGAGATTTTTTTTAACAATCTCATAACCAATGATGTGATCAATGCTTCCATTTGGTTTAGCAAATAAAATAATAATATCAAGATGAGTAACATCCATATGACCATAATCAGAATCACCATCTTCATAAGCAAAGTGTGTTCCTATGTTATTCTAATTATTTGTAAGATGCTTTGGTGTACAATAAGTACAACTCAAATGTTCTTTACCATTGTAATGATAATATATACTTTCATCTTTTCTGTCAATATTTTCACATTTTCCTTTTCCCTTTTTCACATTATTATGCCACTTCTGGTGACAAAATGTGTCTTTGAAATTTCCTTTATAACCATGTCCATAATCAATATCACGATCACGATCATGAAAATATAAATCAAATGTTGCATTCACTTTTGGGAATGAAGCAAAACCAATTGGACCGGTTTCATGATTTTCTATCAAAAGCTCATTGCTTTGTTCAGCCATACAAAGGCATGAAATAATTCATAATATTTATTGCTACATTCACTTCTGGGAATGGAGTAGATTAGACAAATCTCATGATTTTTCATCAAAAGCTTTATTGCTTCGTCCAATCATACATAGGCATTAAACAAGTTCATAATATCTGTGAAATCTCTTTTCACAATATTTTTGTCGCATGAGCAAATTAGTTGCTTAGATGTTTTATTTATTTCTTTAATGGTATCCCAAGATCCATTGCATCTTAATATATTTCAACATTTAAAATCCAATATAAAGAATTATTCCTTGTAATATCAAGATGACAAATTCAAAATTTGTAAGATTTGACATGTTTAAAATTAGTAATAATAATATTAATAATTACCATAAAAAAATAATAATCATCGTCATAATAAATAAAAATAATAAGATGGAGATGAGAATGAATAAAGTCAAACAATTCTTATCATAAGAAGAAGAATATAAGGTAAAATTGTAAATGGAGAAAGGATTAGGAAAAACCTAGATTGAGACACGCAGAGCACTATCGTTAGAGAAAAAAAGCTTCCACTAGTCCTCAAAATCCTCAGTTGGTTGGAGCATCGTGCTGATAACGTGTTATAAAATAAAGCTAATAATAAAGTAGAGAAGAGAATAGAAGAAAGAATAAACAATGAGAGAATAGTGAACAACTTTTTTGTATGTAATATTATTGATAGGAAGAGTCCTATTTATAGATACAACATGTAATTCATAAAAGAAACAAATCAACCAGTCAATACAAATATTTACATAAAGAATAATGAATCATATAAGTATCAATCATATCAATCATAGGATTAAATGTATCAAATTAATGGACAATTATTATTCATAACACTTTTATCTTTAACAATTATTTTAAAAACTTCTTTTAGGTATATATTTTATTTTTCTAATTAACATCTAACAATTATTTTAAAAATTAATTATATATTCTTTATTGATCTTAACTCAAATCTTTATAAAAATTAAAAAATACGAACACACAATCGCGACAACGCCTATGTATTCGTTAGTTATAATAATAGTAATAGTAATTTTTCTAGCTACTTATTTTACAATATTAATAATAATGATATATAATAATAATAATAAATTTTATTAATGATAATAATAGTTTTACAACTACTAATGATATAAATAAATTTAATATTAATATTATTATTATTATTAAATTTTACTACTACTAATAATAATTTTACAACTATTAATAATATTAATAAATTTAATAATAATACTAATAATAATAAATTTTACTAATAATTTTAACAATAATCACTAAAAACACATAGTAACAATACTAGAGCTGTCAAAACGGGTCACCCGACCCAATTCGGCTCGGCCCGCGACGGGTTGGCCACTTAGTGGGTCAACCCAACCCGGCTCACTTATTAGTGAGCCAACAAAATTAGAACCTGACCCGACCCGACCCACCACGGGTTGGCGGGTTAAACGGGTTAGCTCACTGGCTAACTTAATTAAAAAAAACAAACAAACAATTTTTTTCTTCAAATCCAAGAAAACTAAATTATAATTCCGATTAAAATCTAAATAAACTTCAATTTCCCTAGATCTTAATTTTCTAGTATGATCAATTATCATTTTTCCCACATCATTGTCTTTTAATTTCTTTAGGACTGTACACTTTGACAAATGACATAACATTGTTGAGATCCCTATATTTGAACAACCAGAAACATACTCTGCACCACATGCATTACATTTTGCCTTTTCTTTACCTTCTTTTATACCAATTTTTGTAAAATGATCCCAAACCTTAGAAATAGTTCCCCTAGGTCTCTTACTTTCTCTACCAAAATTTGTACCCTCATTATCAATCTCTTCTACGGTTGGTGGCAAAGAATCATTCAAATTATCATTAACACGTTGATCATCTACTGTTTCAGAATTCATGTTGTTATGTAATCACCACAAACATTAATTATATAAACAAACAACCAAAAAAGTCAAGTAGCATAACTTTAAAACAAAATAAAATATGAAGTGAAAATGAAGGAAAAAGATAAGAGATAGAAATTAGAACCGTGAAAATGATGAACAATCAAATAATGTGAAGTCCGGAAGTAGCAAATTCAAGACGATAGCAACAAACTAAAAGATGCAATGGTGAATTAAAGAGAATAGCAATTTAGGTTTGAGTTTTACTCTTTTAATATTATATATATATATATATATATATATATATATATATATATATATAATATATATATATATATAATATAATATATATATTGTGATATCCCATTTAAATAGATTAAATCTACTAAATTTAAACATCGCATAATTATAGTAATCAACGAGCAATCAGAGGAACATGACGCATAAAGATTCACTATTACAGTCATCCAAGAAGAGTACTGGAAATTACTAGGGCATACAAAACATCATGCCATAAGCTAAACGTAAATCTAAAAGGTACTGTTTTGCAAAAAAAGTTGTTCATACAGCAGGGGATTACAATGGCATTAGAGCCTTAAAACTGCTCCTGCAAGCCACACGCATGAACCTACTAAGTTACACCGCTACTACCATAAGGCCTATTCCCAGGATTTCCCCATCTGCTCCCACCAAAGGTGATCATCGCAAAAGAGAAAAAAAAATAGGACATACACAAAAAGAAGGGTAAGCTAGTGTAAATTATATTTAACATGTTACAGCAAACAAGTATTTGAAACAGTCCCAGCATGCAATGCAGTATTCGCAAGGAATCATGTTATAGCAACCAAGCAAGACATTATGACTCAATTATCCGGATACATATACTGAGATCGGATTCACTGGACGCTTGCACTTGTGGTGGCCTCTACTGCTCTGCAGAGCCATTGCCAATGGGTTTCACCCTACCACACACAAGGTTAGCCTTTAAGCGTCTAAGGGCATTATCCTGCCAGAGACTAGGGCCTCTCGCCACTCTCACCACTTGGGTCAGTTTGCTCTACTTGAGACTCACTGACCCTTTAAAGTTTCGGGATGCGATCCTTACTTGAATCCTTATCTTAATATATACACTACACACCACCATTAGATCTCCCCACGAGACTCATGGAATTATGCCTATCTCACACCAGATTCATGTTTCGTATATCATAACCACACTTTCATCTTATACATCCAATTCTCATTTCACCCAACCATCATTCAACAAATCCATGCCATAACTCATAACAAAAGTACCCATCCCAAAGCATATAAATCAAACAACCATGCATTTTCAAGACATACAGCCAAGCCATGGATAAATTCAAGAAAACAAAATCAATTAAGTCGTATTCTCGCTCAGGCTAAACGCCTTCGCTTAAGCTACCGCTACTGTCTTACTTAAGCTAGGCGTTGTCGCCTGAGCGAGTCCTACAACAGTAGCCCTCTGCGAGCTCTTGCTTGGGCGAGACCAGCTCACCTGAGCGAGACCACCACTCGCCCAAAACTAAAGTTCCTCGCCTGGACGAGGACGCGAGCAAAGAGCACATATGGTTTCCTCGAGTACTCGCTTGGGCAAGCCATTCTCGCCTGAGCGAGACAATACGTCGCTCAAAACCAGAATTGGTCGCCTGAGCGAGATGCTCGAGCAGAACCAGGGTGAGCTTCTGCTATTCTCAGCTAGGCGAGACGAGCTCGCTTGGGCGAGAATACCTGCTCTCACCACTGTTCCACGAATGCAGCACCAAAAGCAGCTAACACAAACCACACAATTCATTCATATACGAGCACAAGCATTCTTTAAATCATTTCAAGCATGAAACAGAACAGAAACACACCACATACTTCAAAAACACGAAAAAGAACCTAGCTTCCTTTACCTTTTTAAGCACAAGAGAAGGGAGCAGAAACTTAGAGAATGCAACCCAGGCACCACAGCTCCACGAACTAAGAAAGTGAGTTGAAACAGAAACCCCAGGCCCAAAACGAAGTTAAGAAATGGAACCCTAACCCGACCAACATGCTCAACCAGAGTAAAGGAGAAGAAACAAACTAGAAATCTCTAAGATTCAATTTACTTGGAGGTAGGAAGAGGTATCGTTGGCTTGGAGACGGACGAACTTCATGCCCTAGCAGAGCTCTTACTAGAGAAAAGATGAGAGAAGGGAAAGCTGGTTTCTCTGAAAATGGAATAGACTAAAGGAGTTAGGGGCTGGAGAGGGGTATTGGGTCCCCTTACTGGCCGGTCTTAGGCCCACAAATGACAAGATCCAAACACTTAAAGCTGAAAAAAAATGGGACTTACATACATATAATATATATAATATAGTATATAATATATATATATATATATATAAAATCTATGCATATATAATATATAATATATAATATATAATATATAATATATAATATAATATATATATATATATATATATATATAATATATATATATATATAATATATAATATATAATATATAATATATAATATATAATATAATATATATATATATATATATATATATAATCTATGCATATATATATATATATATATATAAACATATATACGTATACAATATATAATATATATAATATATACATATATATAATTAGAGCCGTCAAAATGGATTATAACCCGCGAGCCAACCCGACTCATCACGGGTTCGGGCCAGGTTGGATTGAAAAAAAATTACAAATTTCAATATGGGTTAAGAATGAACCCAAGCCAATAAATTTTAAATATTAAATTAATATATATATATATATATAATATTAAAAAAATAAAACTCTAAACCTAAATGTTATTCTCTTTAATTCACCATTGCATCTTTTTGTTTGTTGCTATCGTCTGGAAGCAGAAACCGCTGCTTCCAAACTTCATATTATTTGATTGTTCATTATTTTCACAGTTCTAATTTCTATCTCTCCTCTTTCTCTCTCACTTTCACTTCATACTTTATTTTGTTTTAAAGTTATGCTACTTGACATTTTTGGTTGTTTGTTTATATAGTTAACGTTTATGGTGATTACAGAACAAAATGAATTCTAAAATAGTAGATGATCAACGTGTTAATGATAATTTGAATGATTCTTTGCCACCAACAGTAGAAGAGATTGATAATGAGGGTACAAATTTTGGTAGAGAAAGTAAGAGACCTAGGGGAACTACTTCTAAGGTTTGGGATCATTTTACAAAAATTGGTATAAAAGAAGGTAAAGGAAATGTTATGGATTTATCCATTCAAGACTCTAATACTACAATTTGATAAGTGACAAGAATGATTTGATGTTTGATAGTAATTTATATTTTTGTGATTTTGGTTTGTATTTGGAGTTTAACATAATTTGGGATTTTATTTGGATTGTATTGAAGTTTATTTAGATTTTAATCGGAATTATAATTTAGTTTTCCTGGGATTGAAGAAAAAAAAATTGTGTATTTTTTTTTAATTAAATGAGCCAGTGAGCCAACCCGTTTAACCCGCCACCCCGTGGTGGGTCATGTCGGGTTCTAATTTTTTTGGCTCACTAATAAATGAGCCGGGTTGGATTGACTCACTAAGTGACCAACCCGTCGCGGACCGAGTCGAATTAGGTCGGGTGACCCGTTTTGACAACTCTATATATAATATATACATACAATATATATATATATATATAATATACATATATAATATATATAATATATATACATTTATAATATATATATATATATATATATATATATATATATATATATTATTTCAATATTCAAAATTTATTACCAACCCGGCTTATCACGGGTTCAACCTGAATGAGCCAGGTTCTTAGTGGGTTGGGTTCAATTTTAACCCGTACTGAAATTTGTAATTTTTTTTCAACCTGATCCGAACCCGTGATGAGCCGGGTTGGCTCGCGGGTTATAACCCATTTTGACAGCTCTAAACAATACCATAATAAAACTAATATATTATATATTAATATTAATATTAATTCTAACAATGATAATAATACTCATAATTTTACTACTACTAATATTAATATATTAATAATAAAAGTATTAAAAATATATATTATATAATAGTAATATTAATAATTTTATCACTAATAATACATATAATAATAATACTTATAGTAATACTAATAATTATAAATAATAATAATAATCATTTTACAACTTTTAATAATACTAATATATTTAATAATAATAAATTTTACTAATAATTCTAATAATAATATTAATAAATGTAATAATATATATATATATATATATAAAATAGGAATAATACTAATAATATTATTAATAAATTAACCACTAATAATATATATATATAGCAATAATTATTATTATAATAATAATATCCGATAATAATTGTAATATTACTTTTAATAAAATTTATAATAATGATAATTGTCACAACTGAAATTGTGACGGGATGACGAACCAAAAATAAAATATAAAAAAGAGTTTTGGAGTCGCCACCATAGTTATTATAAGAAACTATGGAAAACCATAAGAAAGAGCAAGGTATACGAAAACAGAGTTTGGGGTACGAGAGTTAATTACGCGTAGAAAAAGTGTTAACACCCTACAATGCTCATCCTAAGACGGTACCTTTACTTAAAATACAAATTGATGTGGTCTCCTTTAAATGTTTATTTTACAAAAAAATAAAATGTATAAATAAATAAATAAAGATGACAAAGAAAAACAAAGAAAACAAAAAAATATTTTTTTGTTTTTTGGGCCCGACAATGATTACTCCTTGCTCCTACGTATCTTCATTCATAATGGAGAATTATGGTGATATAGTTTTTTATGAAAAAAACTTTTTGAAAAAAACAATTTGTTCGAAGATGTTGATATCACTCTTTTTTAATATTTGAAAATTAAGTACTAAGACGACGCGAGCGGTCACACGAGCACTTATACATTTTAAACGTTAAAAGGGTACTTAAATTATTTATTTGTTATTACATCCTTTAAAACAACTTCTAAAATAAGACATGATACCTAAAAACGTGACTATTATATGTCCATAATTTATGAAAACATTAGGAAAATAAATAAAAGATTAGGAAATAACATTTAGGATTAAACATATTATTTTATTATGAAAATTTTTTAAAAACCCTTAACATGAAAAATATGGCACAACATATTCATACAATGTTAAAACATGATATCTCTCACTTATTCATGCAACAACGTTCACAACCCAATGCAATCAACAAACATTAATTATAAAACTAATGAACCCAAAAATGCATGACAATAATGTTTTTTTCATTTAAAAAAGAAATAGTGAAAACATCAAATTCAACCAAGATCATAACCAAAACTCGAGAAAGACTGCATAACACAACAAAAATTAATTTTTACGAACCTGAACGGGAGATCAGACTTACAATAGTTGCGTTGGAACACCAAGAAGCACGTGGGGGTGGCTATCGAAGGTGAGTGGGTCTTTTATATGCGAGGGTTAAAAGAAAATGTGTGCTTAGGGTGAGAGAGGTCTCCAGAATTCCGAGAGAAAAAAGTTTTTTTTTTTTTCTAATGGGTTTATATACACAACATTATAAGTCTAATGTATTCTCGTAATAAAGGTCTGTCTTAATTACAACGAATTTTAAAAGGCAAGAACTGGTCTTAATATTATCACATTATGGGAATCAAATCATATAAAAATCAGAGCAGAAAATCAAACGTGATCAACAAAATTGATTGTATCTAGTAAGAGATATTGCTTTGAATCATATTACTACTTTCTTTACTTGGAAAAAGAGGTGTCATAAAATCATAGCACAAAATCAATTATGACCAGGACAAATTAATTATAATTACAAAAAAATATTCTTGAGAAACATATTACTATTTTCCTCCTCTGAAAAAGGAGATGTCATAAAATTAGAGAACAAAATCAGAATAAATGATTCTAAATATTAGAACATATTTTGTTTTTAATTATTAGACTAACTTCTTAATCTGGAGCATAAACGACAAAGCATAGAGTGGGGGTGCAAAAATAAAATTTTGGGTTGCCATTAGTTGCAAAAAAAAAAAACGATGTGGGTGTACAGAGTATTTTAGGCTAAAAATAGAAACAAAGTCTCAAAAGAAAATACATAAAAGATTTTTATTTATTTATTTATTATTATTATTATTATCCTATTATTATTATTTAGACAAAGAAAAAACCAAAGAAAAACTTTTTTATTATTTTTTTTATTTTCTTAAAAAAACAAATTATAATTATTTATTTAGCCGGACGAAATTGGACGTTGACAATAATATTACTAATAATTATAAATAATAATAATACTTATAGTAATATCACATAAAATAATAATAATAATTTTTCTAGTTAAAATATTATACATTAGTATAAAAAATAATACTAACAATAAAGGTATTACTAATAATATTATTAATTTAATAATAATAATAACATATATTAATAATATTATTAATACATTATATATTAATATTGCTAATAATAATAATAATTTTCCAACTTTTAATAATATTCATAAATTTAATAATAATAATAATATCAATAAATTTTACTAATAATTCTAACAATAATCAGTAAAAGTACGTAATAAAAATAACCATAATAATAATATATTATATTAATTTTACTAATAATTTTAATAATAATAATAATAATAATAATAATAATAATAATAATAATTTTACTACTAATAATATTAATAAATTTAACAATAATAATAATAATAATATATCTATAAAACAATATATAAAGAGACTCCCTCTTTTGTATCCACATTTCATAATACCAATTCTATCTTTTACAATATAATTATTTATTAAATTTTTTAAAATTAATGGTTATTTTTACCTATTTTCTATAAAACTTTTTATCTTTTTTTATTTTTTTTATTCATCAAAAATTAATTTCTCTATTCATTTGACTTTATTTTTAATAAATATAAATTTATTTTATATATCTATAATCTATATCTATAATCTATAACAATATATAAAGGGGATTTCCCTTTTTGTGTCCACATTTCAAAATACCAATTTTACTCTTTAAATATAATAATTTATTAAATTTTTAAAAATTAACCGTTACTTTTACAAGCTTTTTATAAAATCGACTATCTCTGCTTATTCTCTTTTTCTTTATTTATCAAAGGTTATTCTTTCATCTGTTCTGATATATTTCACTTTATTTTTGATAAATATAATTTTAGTTTATATATTAACTTAATAACATTACAATATTATCACCTACTAATATAATATCATGCATATTTAAAAGATGCGTACACACAGGCGCGATCGTTAGTATTAATAAAGGTGATTTTTTTATAACAGTTTCTAACCATAGTTTTTAATATACACAATTTATTAAATAAATTTATCCTTTGCGTTTTTAGTTAATTTTTGTAAGACTCAATCAACTATCTATAACAAAATTACGAAAGTTATTTATTTCAAAACTATTTCTTATGAACATATTTTTTTAAATCTAATAATTATTTTTTATTTCAACAAATACAAAAGAGTTGATTTTTTATTTTTATCTATAACAATATATAAAGAGGATTATCTCTTTTGTGTCAATATTTTATTTTTCCAGTTTTACCCTTAATTATTAATTTAAAATAAAACTAATAATAGAGAGAAAAAGTAAATGAAGAATAGAAAATAAAAGAATAGGAAACAATTTGTATGTGTTTTTTCACTAATAATAGAAATGAATAATTTTGTAAATGAATTATCTTTTGATCTTTTAGTTCACATTCTTTTGTACAAGGACCAAAATATATCTTTCCAACCAATATCTTTTTACAATTGTTTTCTTTCCCCCTCTAATGTTGGAAAAACTTATTCATTAATCTGACAGTCAAAAAGTCGAATTGTAAATAAATCTCTTGTTGGTAGTTCAAGGTATTTTATTATATATACTCTCAATCGTCTCTGAGTATAACACCCTAGGTGGATATTACTAGATAAAACAAATATCATATAATTTCTTTGGAATTAAAATAATAGATAAAGTTCCCAAGGGTGGGAAAATTTAAAATTTATATCGATGAAGTTCCAATACACATTGAATCCTCCTTATTACAAATCCATAATAAAGAAAAACATCATAAAAGTAATCCAGCATATCTTGCCCCACTCTGTCTCTAGGCATCAACATCCTCACCTGGATTCACATATGCTCCCACGTGACAAGTCATACGATCATCACCAAACACAAACAGAAAGGGTGAGCTAAGAAAGAAAAATAATACAATCAATAAATAATAAGAATTAACCATCACCCAATCTATCTTAGCCAACTTTAGTTTATTGACTTCTTTATAACGTTCCACCCCAATCTCATAACCTATATGAGAAAGATCCATTCATAACCTTGGTCTTTAGGGATTATCATGCTTCCACGAACCTACTCGCTCGTAGTCCAGCTCTACGGACCTCCTTGCCCGTAGTCCAACTCTACGAGCTTGCCCACTCGTAGTCCAACATGCATGAACACCTACTATGAATCTCCCCGCTCATAGCAGCCTCAAGTGTGAGACCAAAACATATGAAACTTCCCGCTCGTATCCCCACACAGGAGTACAAAAGATATGGACCTCCCCGCCCACATCAATTACGCATCTCAAATCTTCGTTACGAACCTTCCCCTCGTAACTAATCCAGCATATCCCTGACCAAGCCATCAAGCTCATCCATGCAAATCCATCTATAATGGATCCCTGCCCCTACAATATCGCTTGGCGTTGCCTAAGCGTCGCTAGGCAAAATTGTACTACAAACCGCCTAGCGGTCTTAACATGCCATCGGGCGCCGCTCGTTCCAAGGAATTCCCTGATTCACCTATCGCTTGTTGGTTCATTCCTCACTGCCAGGCGCTACACCAGTAGCGTGATTTTACTGGTTTAATTACTGCACAACAGGTTTTAACCCTCTTGAATCATCATATGCACACCTTAAAACACCCAATTGAGTATTCATTCAATTCAGTTCAAATCCTATTGCACCTCCACAAATCACATGCATAAACATGAAGAAAACACTCGTACCTTCACAAATTTAAACTCATGGCATCATTTGAGTTTGGTTAGTAACACACATTGCACATATAAACCAAAAAGATAACAACATCAATCTAACTCCAACAGTAGTTGTTAGTTTAGAAATGGTTGTAATGCCAAGAAGGGGGGGGGGTGGAATTGGCTAGTTAAAAATTTAGGCTATCTTTCAATGCTAAAAACAAGCTTTAATTGAATCAATTGGGTCACCAAGTTAAGATGCAAAAGCTACTGGACAGTATACTTTCAATCAGTCAAAAATAGAGTTAATCGATTGATTTTACTAAACAGATTATGTTATGGTATAATCAATCGATTGAAACAGAAAAACAGTCGACTGAAATATTGGAAAAAATGCAGAAATGCAAATTCGAGTTTTAAACCAGGAACAGTGCACAAGAATGATCAAGACAGGTTCTAAATGATTATGCAAACATGCTTATTGCTGCAGATGTCATGAAAACATCCAAGAACATGAAAAAGATGTTTGAAACACAAATTCTTTAAACTTTAAATGAATATGCAAGAGAGAAAGGTTAGAGAAGAGATAAGATCACGATATTTTTATACTGCTTCACTCAAACCTGAGCTACATCCAGTTTGTCAAGGCAACCTGAGTTTGACTTTGCACTATTTCAAAAGATTTACAAAGTATCCATTCTTACACTTTCAAAATATACAAAAACCACACAAAAGACTCTTGAATCACACAAAAATCACACAAGCACAGCAAGAACCCTCTTGCAGATCTGGAAAACCACCAGGCACACACACAAAGCTTGATAAAGATCAAACCTCAGTGGTAGCACAACCCAGCCTACCACAAACCACTTTCTCCAAGCTTCAAACCAAGCCAAAAGCTCCAAGAATTGATCCAAGATCAATTTTCAACTGCTGTCGTCTGAATGATCACGAATGAGGGAGTTTCCACAAGTTTCCAGAACAATTTTGTGCTAAAAATGGTTAGATTATCTCTCTTTCGAAAATCACAACTCTTATAGTCAAACTGTTACGAAATTCAACAGGTTGATTTTCAAATCAATCGGTTGATTTCACTTGACTTAAGTGAAATCAGTCGATTAAAAAAATAAATCAACTGATTGAATTTGTTGCAGTTTAAGACTACTGCAGCCAATCTTTTAACCTGTTAAAAAAACCATTTAACAGATTAAAAGAAACATTTTAAACTGTAGAAAAACCATTCAACAGATTAAACAACCCAACAAAGACCATATACATCTAATTAATGCTACAAGGTCTACAAAATGAATTACAAACTTCAAATACACTTTCTTAATGATGTAACTATGTGGAGAGCACATGTTCCAACCTTGATCAACATAAACACCACCAAATCTTCTTTCCTTCATCAATGTAGGCTTCATTCCAATGGTAATAGCTTCAAGATAGTTTAAAAGGGCTTCATTAAATTTTCATCATATCTTCAAGAAGCATACCACCTTGGCTTCACATGTCAACAACAGTAACAACATTTTAAAGTCAACCTAATTAATAAAAGAATCTCCAACTGAAAATAATAAACCTCTCAAATTATTTTGTTGCTGCCCTAAAAAAAACACCCTACCAGAGCTCCTCACAATTTCTTTTTGCCGCTACTGTAACCCATGATAATAAAACGCTCCCACTGTTAAAAAAAACAAAATTCTACTATTTCATCTAATAAAAGAAAATGACTATATATATAAATATATATATATATATATATATATATATATATATATATAATCATTCCTTAGGACTGCATCACATGATCACATCATTTTAGCATCACCAATTAGAGTTGCTGCCATGTTAAAAAAAGAATCCTAACTAATAATTGCAACCATTCATTTAGGTAAAAATAACAACCAAAGACATAACATTAACACCATAATAAGACAAGAATCATAATCCATATTTAAAATAGTCCAACCCATGACTACCATATACTTTTGATTATTCCCATCGCATTGCCTATAAGATAAAAACAAAACTATCACAAACATAATTCTTATATTTCATATCGCATAAAAATATCATTGATCATATTTAATATTATGTAACCCACATATTATAATATATTTATTTTATTTTTTTTACACTAACTCGTACCAACATTTTAATTGAATATTATATAAATCGTTATCAACTATAAGCTATATAATATTCTAATACTATTATAAAGTTTTATAACATACATTATATATAATATTCTAACAAAATATGGAACTCCCATTTCATATAATCACGGAAAAACCAAAATAACCTAATGCCACCTCTAATTCACGCTTATGAAAACACACAACTGGCAAATTAATTAGACTAAAAGTCTTACACCGTCGTCTACTTGTGCTAATAAAACAAAATACCATGCCGAAATCTTTCAACCCCTTAAAACCTTCCACTACCTTTATAAGATAAAGAACTCCTATCAGCAAATAAATAACAAAATTATGTACATTGTGTAACACCAATACACAAACGTGTCACTTCAATCTAACTTTGCCATTGACAACACTTAAACCAAACAATTTCCTTTCATAAGAAAACGTAATGAAACCCCAACCACACCAATATCTTCTACTAAAAAAAATACCAAGCTAGCATGCTAAAAAAAACAACTTCTACCTCACCAAATACAACACAAAATTATACAACTCCATATTATTAGTTAAACTCATCAAACACAACAACCACTCACAACAACATACCCATGTATATATAATATATACATCGGTAACAAGGAAATAGAGACGCAATCAAAGAAACATCAACCCATGTTTGGTAAAAAAAATTTTAGTTTTCTCCCACTTGAACTCGCACATAAAATAAAAACATCATCGATCAAAAGATAAGTTTTACCCAAGATATCTCCAAACAGAAAAAAATTTATATAAAAAGTTAACTCCACTTACTTGGTTTCCTAGCTCCAAACAATTTCCAATGAATTCTTCCTGCTCCTCTCCTTGCCTCCACTCCAATTACTTTTGATTACTCCACCCCAACTGCTACCTCTCTGATTTCTCGGGGTATTTCTATAATTTCTAGATTTTTCCATCACTTAGCAAAAATATAAAAATATAAAGGGCTTACTTACTCAAGCCAATGAATTCAAACCCGCATCCTTCCAACCATCAAACACGTGCACACCAACAAGTCATCACATTATTCCTGTTAATTCGCACATTCATACAACCTTAAACCATGCTTCCACATTCACAATATTTTGGTAAAATAAAACAATTAAAATCACATTAATGGCACACACCAAACTCAAACCCAAGTCCTCTCAACATAACCAAGTACTCTCAACCACTTAAGCTAACATTATTCCTTGCCTAGGACTTGTCAATAAATTCTTTTAGGGTACTTCCAACCCACAATTGTTTGTAATTTATTTATTATTCTTTATTCCAATTTCTCGAGTCTTACACTGAGCACCCATCATAGTCCCTTTTGGTGGGGGAAATTAGAACATATACACCACACCCAAAAATTCTTACATGAGAATATTAGGTCACTAACTAAAAACCAACTGCATAATAGAGTATTTGTGATAACTTGTTGACTTGATGTGAATCAATAATGAAACATGAAAAATAACATATTCCTAAGTAGCCATTGGAAGATTAACTCTCATAAGTAATGGTCTTGCAACCAATTTTAAACATTTTAGTAATGATTCCGCAAGTCTATTTTGAGTATGAACATGTGATACTGCATGCTCAACTACAATTCTAATTGATATATAATACTCATGAAAAGCATGAGATGTAATTTCATCAGTATTATAAAAACAAATTTTCTTAATCGGATAATATGGGAAGTGAGCTCTTAACTGTACTAATAACTTTGCAAATACTTAATTGCGGGTTGATAATAGACAAATACGTGAACATCTACTTGAAACATCAATTAAAACCATGAAATATCTAAATAATCAACATGGTGGGTATATTAGACCACAAATATGATCCTGTATTTGTTCTGAAAATGAGAGTGACTCATTTTTAATTTTTCTGGTGATGGTCTTGATATCAAATTTCTTTTGTGAACGTATAGTACATGAGAACTCATTGGTCTGAAGAAGGTTTTTTTTGGACTCCTAAGTGGATGTCCACATGAGTTTTCAACTATTTTACGCATCATGATATATCCAAGATGACCCAACTGATCATGCCAAATAAGAAATTCATTTCTATTTGTAAGCTTTTGGCTTACAATGACAAGCGTCTCAATTACATTAATATATGTGTAGTACAAGACATAAGGGAAGACTGCTAATTTCTCCAATACACATTTTTTATTAGGCTCAATTCAAGTGATATAAAGATATTCAATATCTCCTTCATTGTTTGTCTTAATATGATATTCATTTAAATGAATATCCTTGAAACTTAATAAGTTTCTATTAGACTTAAGAGAATAAAATGTATTTTTAATATGTAATCTTGTACCTCTTGGTAGAAGTACAATAGCTCTTCCGGAGCCTTTAATTATATTTATAGTACCATAAATAGTACTAACATTGACTTCTTGCATTACCAAACAAGAGAAAAATTTATTACTTTTGAGAATTATATCAATTGTTACATTATCAATAAGACACATATCCTCATCATTGGTGCTAGTGTCAACATTCACTCTTGATATAAACATAAATATCAATATGAGAAATCCTTTTTTTTTTAACACTCTCATCACCAATGAGGTTATCAATGTTTCCATTTGGTTTAGCAAAGAAAATAACAATATCAAGATGAGTAGCATTCATATGGCCATAATCAGAATCACCATCTTTATAAGCAAAGTGTGTTTCTATGTTCTTCTCATTAGTTTTAAGATGCTTTGGTGTATGACAAGTACAACTCAAATGACCTTTACCACCATAATGATAACATATACTTTCATCTTATTTGCCATTATTTTCACCTTTTTCTTTTTTTTCTTTTTCACACTATTGTACCACTTTTGATGATAAAATATTTTTTTGAAATTTTCTTTATGACCATTTCCACAATCATGATCCCTATCATGACCACAACCACAACCAAGGCCACAACTATGACCATGAAAATATAACTCAGAAATATTGTTGCATTCCCCTCTGGGAATGGAGTAGAATCAATTGGGCGGATCTCATGATTTTTCATCAAAAGCTTCATTATTTTGTTTAGCCATACAAAAGCATGAAATAAATTCATAATATTTATTGTTGCATTCACTTATGGGAATAGAGCAGAACCAGTTGGGCGAATCTCATGATTTCTCATCAAAGCTTCATTGCTTTGTTTAGTCATACAAAGGCATAAAATAAATTTATAATATTTGTGAAATCTCTTTTCACAATATTGTTGTCGTAGGAGCAAAGTAGTTGCTCAGATGCTTTATTTCTTTAATGGTATCACCAAAACCAATTGCATCTAAATGTATTTTAACTTTTAAAATCCAATATAAGTAATTATTACTTGTAATATCAAGGGTCACAAATTCAAAATTTGCAAGATTTGACATGTTTGGAATTAGTACATAAAATAATAGTAATAATAATCATCGTAATAATAAAAATAATAAATAATTTGAGATGAAGATTGATAAAGACAAATCATTCTTATGACAAAAATAATAATATAAGATAAAATTGTAAATGAAGAAAGGATTAGAAAGAGCTTGAATTAAAACATGCACAACATTGTCGTTACAGAGAAAATGCTTATGTTAGAAAAATGATTACTCAAATAATACTAATAATAATAAAAATATGAAATAACATAATAATAATTATTACAAAAATAATAACACTAAGACATATATATAAATCAATGAATATTAATAAGAGATCAATAATTATAATAAGAATAAGAAATAAAAAGTAGATGAGGAAAGAAGTAGAAATAACCTGGGTTGAAGCATACATAGCGCTATCCTTAGAGAGAAAACGCCCCCACTGCACAGGGCAATACAAATACGCAATCATATGTGTTTCAAATCATATGCATTTCTCTCCCAAGATACAACAATCCGTCAGATCGATCGAGTGTAGCAAAGGATCTCTGAACCTTATGAATACCACCGTTTTAAGAGATAATATAGAAAAAAAAAAGAACACTCTTGAGAAAACTCTAGTGTTTTTTGTTGTCTTTTTCCCATGCACCTAGGTGGTATTTATAGGTAGAAAAGGAAGACAAAGGAATAAATTGTAATAAGAATATAGCTGTTAGTCATAAAAAATATTAACCCATAAATTAAAAGTCTATAAAAACATGAGTAACAGTAAGTTTTTAATTTTAATTATTTATTTTTAAATTAGATTAAAATATTTCTAACATCTTCCACTAGTGCTCAGTTGGTTGGAGTATCATATTGATAACATGTTATCCAATAAAACTAATAATAGAGAGAAGAATAGAGAATGAGAGAATGGAGATCAACTTTTATGTCTTATTATTAATAGGAAGAGTCTTTGTCCTATTTATAGATACAACATGTAATTGATAGAGGAGGGATACAAATCAAAAATCAAAATAGTTATTATAATATATTATTTTCATAAAGAATAATGAATCATATGAGTATGAGTATTAATCATACAACTGTAGCATATTAATGGACGACTATTAATTCATATAACATGATTTAAATCTTGAGTTATTTGATGTTTGAATAGGATTCAGTTGAAAAAAATTATAATTTTTCTTTTAATATGAGGCAAACGAAACTTGATTTATTTAATTTGAGGATTAAACTGTTTTTGCGTTAGATTGTATTATAATTAACTAGTAACAACTCTTTATTATTTTGTTAATATAATTATCCTTTTAAATATAAAATGTTGTTTAATATCTTCAAATAATTTTAATGGTTAATTTATTTATTCATCAATTATATAAGTTTATATCTTGATTTTTACTTATTATCTTTAAAATAATATTTTGAAATACTTTATTTATATTGCTATAGATAAATTAGTTGAAGCAATACGATAAATTTTAATTACATTGTCATAAATACATAAAATAAGTTTAAAGAATAAAATATATTTAACTGAATCAACTATGAGAAATTATAAATTTTTTAGTCCACCAAAAAGTAAATTGAACTAATTCAAATTTATTGATCTACCTTTTTAGAAGAAAAAAATCTAGACTTTACTCTGTCCAGTTATAAATGTCAACTTAGTAACCTTTTTTTTTACACATATAATAAAATCCTCCGTGATTGGGTTAACAATGTAACGTCCCATTTAATAATTAAATTCAATTAAATGAAATGTCACACAATATAATATAAAGAGCGAAGATTCGGGGTATAACGCCACTCCATATAATTATCCAAAATACTTAGAGGAAAAACAAGGCATATCAAGATGCCAATACAAAATTAAGTACAAGAATTGACAATAAACAATTAATACTCAAAACAAGGTGATACATGGGCCACGACCCTAAATAAGACTCAGAGAAGCGAAAACCATCCCACGAAGCTAAGCAGCAGAATCATCATTTTCCTGTTGACCACGAGTACCTCTCGCTTCTGCTCACATCAATAAATTGATGATCATCGCAAAAGAGAAGAACCACACATAGCAATCAAACAAGCAAAAAGGGTAAGCTAGAGTAGAAAACAGTTGATCATACTATTACATGAAATTTCAAAGTCCAAGATGCATAAGCCAACCAATCATGTTATGACTTGCAAACAATACACTAAGACTCAGACACGACTCATCCGAATAGATATAATTACTTAGATTCAGCGGATGTTTGCACTTGTGGTGGATTTCCCTGCTCTACCGAGCTAAATGTTACAATGTTTCCTCCCCCACATAAGGTTAGTCCTTAATGAGTTTCAGGCCTCCTGCTACTCTCACCACTAGAGTCAGTACGCTCTATATGAGACTAACTGACTATTTAGTGTCAGGATACAACCTTACCTTGAATCCTTACTAAATTATATAGATGGAGCACCACCATGAACTCTCACTAACAAGGGTCATGGAATTACGTCCCGACCAACTGAGGCACCACCATGAGATCTCAGCTAGAGATTCATGGAATTACACCCCAACCAAATGAGGCACCACCACGAAATTATCGTGGAATTACGTCCTAACCAAACTAACATCATGTTTTCAACAATCTATAACTTTCATGTTCACACCTGTCAACACCCAATTTCGTCCGGATAAGAAATTTTTTTTTTCTTTTAAAATAATTAGGAGAAGGGAAAAATAGGAAAAAAGTGAGCATTGATTTGTATATAGATATATTCCTACTTTTACTTTCATCCCATTTTTAATTTTTATTTAATTTTATTTAATTTTATCCTTTTTATTTTATTTAATTTTATCTTTAAACTTTTAATTTAAATTTTAATATTTTTGTTTACTTTTCTTATTTTATTTTGTTTTATTCTTTTTGAAAAAATATAAAAAAAGGGGTGAAAATAATAAAAATGAGAAAAAGTAAAATGGAAGTCAATGGTGCGCCTTCTCTGCACTTTTGAGACTTGGCATGAGAAAGGAAATGGTGGGGAGGTGTATCACTGCGTGGTAACGCCGGTGGAATGGCAGAAGCTAACCTGCATCTCACTTTTGACCCTATTCTAAAACCAGCACAGAATATGAGCGAAAGAGGAAACTGGCATGGTAAGAACAACGGTCAAACCATTTGAAAAAGGGGGGACTCTGGCACAAGGGCCGCCGGTGATTCAGAGCCCTGAACGGAGTACGCGCACCAATGGCAATGCCCCTGGAGTTCACGCAGAAGCAGTTCGAGTTGCGCATGAGGGGAAGGAGAGTGAAGGTCGCATAGGCTCTCGTCGCCAACGACCGTGGTGGACACCGGTGTCGCCCGCGACGGCTGTGGCCGATGGTGGCGAGGTGACGAGGTGACGATCTTTCGGGGTTAGAGTCGACGCATGCGCGAGAACAAATCGTTGAGCTGCCGAGAACGAGGGCGACGTCTCCGGCGTCAACGGGCGCTGCTGGCAAGCTAGCCGCGTGATGGTGCGGTGGCGTGGTGATGCAACGGTGAAGGTGGTCGTTGATGGTGGCGAGTGGGCGCTGGGGCGGGTCTTGGTGTCGTCGAGAGAGAGATAGAGAGAGGGCTTGCCTCTTGATCCAGGAGCTGCTAGGGTTTAGGTTAATCACATTCTAGCCCACTTTCACTCCTTGCACCACCATTTTTTGACACTTTCACCCTCCTGTGTGTTAAAATTGGGTCTGCGTGGTTTTTCTCGCGCACCCCCAATATCAACTACACACCCGCGAGTTTCTTTGGGCTGGCCAACCTTTGTTCCTTGCGCACCCGCACAATTACTAATCCTGCACCCCTGCACACATTTTTTACTCCTATTTTAGACTGGTTTTATATTTTACTCGCTACACCCCCATCTTTCAATACACACACCTCATTAACTTCATGCACCTCCCATGTTATCCATGCACCATCCTTTTTAAATAATTTCATCCTTTTATTTATTTATTTTTTTTATTTTTAAAAGAAACAAAATATTTGAAAATTATTAAAAATCACAAAAAAATAAAAT
>Ga0214542_1000980_pt1 | contig 56628 bp, 34 predicted proteins | sample CNSS1metaG_FD_160096 | JGI IMG/M metagenome (GOLD analysis project Ga0214542, IMG submission 160096) | Root nodule microbial communities from cowpea collected in UCLA plant growth center, Los Angeles, California, USA - CNSS1 | ecosystem: Host-associated > Plants > Roots > Nodule | place: USA...
TATATATATATATATATATATATATATATATATATATATATATATATATATATATATATATATATATCAACATCCTCCAACCAGACCTTTGGTCGGCCGATCCAAAGATAAGTGGTCGAAGGCCGCCCGTTATAGATGTATAATTCCGTGGTTTGTTGATGTGCCAATTTTTCCAGAGTATCTTTAGGAGACTCACAACCTAAGAGGCCTTGGTCCGACCCCAACACCCGAGTAACCGAACGACCACGTCGGTAACGACCCAATTTATCAATGAATTTTTGTCACCATAACATAAATATGTGGTCTTCGACAACACACACGGATCCATGGGTCGGTCGTACTAGAATCACATAACTACAAATTAAAGTAAAACAGATCAGTAATCAAATTTAAAAAACAATTGGGCAGTGGTTAAGAAAACCCTAACCACAGGCCTATGTCAAACACTATAAATAGGAGTCCAAGGTAAGTTGGTAAGGACTTTTACTTCGTATTTGTTACAACATTAATTGCATTCACCCGAACGGACTTGAACTGACTTAAGTATTGGAGCCTCATCGGCAGGTGCCCCGATCGTCTGGACAACCGAATGGGAGAGAAAGAAAGGAAATCGAGCGAAAGAAACTGCAACGATAAGAGAGTAAAAACAAATTGAGTGTTTTAGATAGATGCTAGGTTCATGTACCCGAAACATATATAAAAATTATGAATGAGTGTTTAATGAGCTTGTTCAAACCATGATCAACAATAAAGAGACTCAAACCATGATGAACAATAAATCCATGCAAACAAGACTACTTTTAACCTTGAATTACACAAACAAAAGACCAACAAATTTCTTGAAGAACTTAAAAAAATGCCAATTTTGTAAAGATTAAGATACTATAAAAAGACATGGTGTAGTTATTTTAAGGGAAAGTGGAGTTGAAGAGCTTGCTCTAGTTTTAAGCAAGTTGAGGTTTTCATTGAATCCTCTGATCACCCTTTGTGTCCCACAGCATTACTTCACTCTAATGGAGGGAACATATTCTCCATGGTGGTCCTCACAACAACATGATTCATTGCAGAGTTGCACCAGCACAGTGGCCCCAGTAAAACTACTTCAGAAGATGAAATATTCTGTTCTTGTTTTTTTTTTTTTGGAATTTAAATGCTTGGTAATTTAGCAGAAAAATATTTTCACTGCAAAATGAAATAGATTTAAGAATAAGTTAATTCAAACATTTTTTTCTCATATTATAATGATTGAAAAAATAGACTAAGGACTAGTGTAAACTTGTTTAAAAAATTAGCATGTGCATGATTAGATCTTTTGTGCATTCCACACTTTTGGTGCGTCTTATGATCATAGAAAATAAACTTTTCTTCATTTTTTTTCCACCACAAACACTTAATCATTTTCTAGCTAAAACTATTGAGTCAAATCGAGGGTCCTTAGCAGCTTCATTTTTTCAATTCCTTAGCAATGAATAGTGAATTTTTTTCTCCTAGTACTAAGTTAATTAGTATTTTTTTTTTCTGAAGTTTAATTAGTTGGATGATACTCACTTATGTTCAGATGTGTCAGTTTGATATTCGTTAACTTTATTTATTGCTTTTACCACTAACTTTTAATATAAATATCAATACTTAATCTTGTAAGTCATTTTAAATACAATTTTTTTGTTCTGAAAGGGATCTAATTGAGATATTTTTTCAAAAATTATTATTCAATTGACACATTTTTAAAAGTAGGTACAAATTGACATATCCGAACAAAAATAGTACTATTGGCCTAATTAAACATTTTTGTCATAACTTTTTTTTTTTTTGAAATTTTGAAGTTATCTCAAACTGTTGGCATCTGAGAATTTTGAATTGAGCAATTTGTAATCAATAATACAATGTTTTCTATAAATCTTCTCTAATATTATCTCTGTTTCAAACTATTGTTATTTTCGTTTTTTTTTTTTAATTTCAAATCTGTTTATGTTTTATAAAATTCAACCATCATTAATTATTCCTTACATATATTCTTTTCCAATACTAAATTTGATCTTTACCAAAAAAGTATGAAACTTCCAACTTCCTTAAAAAATACTTAAACAAAACCAAAACCACCTTTGCTTCCTAAATTAAATAAGAAAGCTTAGACTAAATGCACTTTACACTTTTAATTACTTCTCAACAATGGATTTGGAATGGAGAGAATATTTATAAATATAAACAAAAAAAGATTCAATACTTACCATTCAAAACAAGTACAAAGTTCAAAGAGAAAGTTTGGAAATATCTTTAGTTACGAGTGTTTTCAAAGTAAATCACATGCTAATTATTTTTTTAAGTAATATCATTTTTCTTAATTTATGTTAACGAGTAAAGAGGCATTTTACCAAATTAATACGGCTCCTCAAGACTTTTATGAAGGCTTCAAATTTGTTCGTTTTACCAAATTCCACTACAAACATATTACCATGAAAAAAAGTGCTTGTCATTACAAATTCAAACACGCAATAAAACTTTTATAACTCCAACCATCTATGATTTTCACAATAGACTTTATTTTTAGTTTAACATTCAATAATAACATATAAACACGTGGTTTGTATTGTATATGCCCCTTAAAAATTAATAGGATATATAAGATCAATTGGGAAAATTTATATTTACATGAAGAACTTAACTCTTATTGTATGAGTTTGGAGTGCATTGGATGATAATATTATAACATTCAAAATTTATTTATACCAATTAAACATTCAATTTAACATTCCAAATATGAGAACTTTAAATTCTCTTGTAGAAGTTTTTTTTTTTTTTCAAGTTTCATTATAAAAAAACTATACACATAGATGTGATGTGATTTTGCATTTATTAGACGTGGTTTTAGAATTAGTAGATAAATCACATTTTAATTTATTTATATATATATATATATATATATATATATATATATATATATATATATATATATATATATATATATATATATATAAAAAGACAATATCCAATCTTCCAACCAAACATTGATACAAGAAAAGACACCTAAATTTGGTGTAGATGTGGTCTTTGCAGCTATGTTATTCATCTTTATGAAATGCACTAGAGTTTTAGTTCAAAAATCTCACTCCAAGATGTTACCATACAAATCCCACTTTATTGTTTTATGATAGGCTTGTTAAAGCTTCTCTCTTGCAACAATATTTGGTACAAATGCACCACCCCTTTCTCAACCTTTTCTAGTTCTAGTACTATTACTTTTTACAAAATTAAGAGGACAAACTTTAAATTTTAATATTTAGGATTACAAACATACTTTTAAGATTTAAAATACTAAACTATTTTTTGAAAAAAATGGATTGCAGTTTTATTTTTAATTAAGGTATTTATTTATAACCTAGACTCAAATATTAACTTTTTAGAATATGAAAGTTTATTTAAATGTTTTTTCTTTCATTACATACAGCTAAAAAATATAATTTTTAACCATATTACTAAGATGATTTGGCAGGATGTCTTAAATTACAGCACATTGGTGAGAGAAAAAAACATGACACCACGTTTTGTCATAACAGAAAGACATTAACTAAAATTAACCACCACTTGCTCTCAATGCTATCCACATAATCTTCAAGATCTGTCCATAAACATAGGAGCTACCTAAAATTAACTGCAAAAAACAATGTTCCACTTCCTAATCTCAAGGTCAAACACTCACCCCAGATTTCTCTCTCCTCCCTTTCTCTCCCTCACACACAGACACACACACTCTCTCTCTCTAACCCCAACACGGTTTTGACTAACGAAAGCTTTTCATATTTTTCTTTATTATTTTCATAATTTTCCGGAAATAGAAAACATATTCTCTCTCTCTGTGTTCCTGTGTCCTTCTCTCTCACCATCGTTCTTGATCCATGGAAGAGGAACTTCACAACCCAGAAGAAAGTTGATTCCTTAGGGCGAGAATCGGATACCCAATTGGCTGGAGCTTCCAATGCGGGCTAGGAGGAGACCCGAGAACGACCGTGGTGGATCTGATGATGGTGGGTTTTGCAGGGACATGGGTGATGAAGATGGTTTCAGGCGGATGTAGGGTTGTTTTGTGGGGCAACGATCTGGTGGTGCTGCAGCAGCATAGACAACGATGCAGCTTCACTTCTCGCCTAGCATGAGAAGCATCACGATATCGAGCAACAATGGGATTATTGACTTGATGAGGATCAAGGTTGCAGCTTGCCACATTTCCTATCGAACCCTCTTCCACACCATCCTCATCCTTGCTTTCTTGTTGCCCTTTGTCTTCATTCTCACTGCTCTTGTTACCCTTGAAGGTGTCAACAAGTGCTCCTCTTTTGGTACTATTTTTTTTTTCTCCTCTTCTTCTTCTTCCAATTCTTCATTTTATTATGTCCTTTCATTGTTTATTTATTTGGGTACACTTTCTGTATTAATGTTGAGTGATCCATGTAGTCTGCCTCATCTGGTGATATCTGATTGACCTTTTATTTATTCATTTGGTTACATTGTGTGTATATTTGTATTTGGTCTTTAGCCAAACTACTTGACTATGGTGATCCATGCTGTGTGCTCATGTAGCCAATCTCACCTTGTGGGATATCTTCTGAGACTTTTATTATTCTGTTGATTACATTGCGTATTCATTAGTACTTGCTCTTTAGTCTAACTAAATGGCTTGGTGTGATCCGTATAGCCAATCTCACCTTATAGGTTATCTTATTAGACTTTCATTTATTCACTTGGTTACATTGTGTATGCATTTGTTTTTGGCCAGTCTCGAACTAAATGAATTTGATGTGATCTGTGTGGCTGGCCTTACCTGATATATTTGATTAGGCTTTTGTTGCTGTGTGGATATGGTTTGGTTTTGGAGATATTGGATTAACACGCGTTTTTTGTTAATTTGTTGTTCTAAGAAGGATCTGGGTTTGGATGTTGGGGTAAATTATGTCCTTGTGCTAGGTTAGCGGGGCTTAGAAATGTTTTATTGCAATCATAGATTGTTTACCTTATGGTTGTCTTGTCAGTTTTCCTTTTTCTAGCTAAGCTAGCATTTGCCTTCATTTCAGGATCTCAAGTATAACTGGCCAATTTAATTGACTAATGATCATTTGTTGCATAGCTTTAATGCACTTGAACTTTGGATTAGTAGTGATGGTGACAACGGATAATGATTGTTCTTGACAAGCATTGCTGAAATTTGTACCTTGCTTCTTTCATGTGGCAAACGATTATATGCTTTGTGTATTAGCACCGAAAATTATTGTCTTATTGCTAATTAATTAAATCTGGTTGGTATTTTGCACTTTTTCAACCCCCCACTTTATAAAACTAGTGCTTTCAGTTGTTAATTAAAGTTTTGATGGATCTTTTTCTATCATTTTGAAACATCTTGTATCTTTGTATCTTTCGCCATCATACAAATATCAGGTTCTGAAAGTTCTTTGTTTGTCTCACCTTTTTGTCTACTTCTGACCCTTGATTGGTTCCTTTTTTTTATTCTCCAGATTGTTTAGGTAGGCGGTTGGGACCAAGGCTTCTTGGTAGGGTTGATGATTCATCGGTAAATAATTTTGTTACTTCAAATCTATTTCTTGTTAAAATGTCAAGTCTACTAATATTTTGGTTAAATAACTATGGTCTGAATTCTGAATCCTTCTTATGATGATTGTAATGGTGCAGAAGAGACTAGTTAGAGATTTTTACAAGATCCTCAACGAAGTAAAGACCGGGGAAATTCCACCTGCTCTAGACCTGCCGGATTCGTTTGAGCAACTAGTTTCTGATATGAAGAGCAAACAATATGATGCAAAATCATTTGCCTTCTTGTTAAGGGGAATGGTAAGTTATGTTATGCTTGCATTAAGTATCATATATTACCTATAATTGAATTCCAGATGTTTTCCAATTTTAGTCATTATACTTCATTATACCTTATATTGAATCACACATTTTAGGCATTGCTGAAATGTGAATATCAGAAGGTTGAGGTTGGGATTACTGATGTGCTTTATGTGAATCTTGGCTATTCTTTAATAAAAATATGTGCTGATACAATGATCCAGCTTATCATATCTCTATTTTCTTCTTTTTGTGTATCTTTATTTGAACCTGCAAACTGATGGCGAAGTCTGGTTTTGGCATGTAGCTCCTATATGATGAAGGGGATAAACTTCAGTGTATAAATAGAGTTCAGTATAACCATTGGTTAGAAAATCAGTGGTTAAGATTTTCTAATCAAAGATTATATCTTTCTTTTATCCCCCTATGTATGGCCCTCACGGTTGGCTTAGGGAGCTAAATCTCTACCCGTGACGTGTCTTAGTAGCATTTATACCAATTGCTATACATCATATTCTTATGCCCTTTTTCTTGTATCATTATTATAATGTTTAAGGTTTAACTTAATGGTTCTTGGTTTGCAACTACAATTATATGACATAAAGAAAGTTTCATTATGTGTACTGAACTTAGGTATTTAAAGGGATTTTTTGAAATTATTTTGTGCTATAATTAGTTATGTGCCTTATTTAAATATTACTTAAAAGATTTATACTCTGCTGCATATTACTTTATGCTACCTCATGATGCAAGTCAATCAGGAACACTCCCAAGATTATGTAGATTGCTTTTACCAAGATGTATGTTGGTCATTATGTTCCATGGAATTCAATTTATAGTCTGATTCCTTTATACAAAGTATTGTTACTTTAAGACTTCCTTTATCTGAATTTACTGGAGATAGTTTTTTATACACCGGATAACAAATAGTACTGTTTTTATAAGTTGTGTAGGGATTTATTATATAATTGTTTTGAAATGTTGGACAAACAATCATAAGTCACTGTATAAATAATACAATAATAAGAGTACTGTTGGTTGATTTGGCCAAATGAAAAATTGCTCCTTTCTCGTAGTGATGTTTTGGAAGAGTGACTAACACCTACACCTGCAAATTTCATAGCATTGCTAAACAGGCATGTCCATGTTGGTCGCAAGTATCTTTCAGGTTGTTTATATAATTAAGGAAATCTAAAGAAACCTTTTGCTTTAAATCAAAATGGTAATGAATATTTTGAACTTGACAGATGATAATCATGTATTAGCAGCAATTAGAAATGTGATGTTCTTTCCACAAATTACTCATGTTGTGGTTATCTTTGGTACACATCTTTCAGTCCTTATCTGTTTAATTCTACTTGATACTTACATATATCCCTGACACCATGTCATTCAGATTAAGATTTCTGTTGAAATCATTTTACAATATTATTTTACCTTTCGGTTATTTTACCTCAAGTGATCTTTCTATTGCCTTCTCTTGATTTTGAAAGTTCCAAGTTTTATGTTTTTATTATCTTTTTCCATTCTTTGTTTAAACCTTAAACATTATTTTCACTTTAATTATGTAGATCTGTTGAACATATATGTCTATTTATCTGCAGTTGGTAGTATTTTTTGAGATCTTCATACTCTCATCACAAATATATAGCTCACATCATATCATTATTATTATTTCATACCATTGGCGCATTTATCGTAATAGGCATTTTAGTTCCTGTTTTAATAGTGGTGCTAGGTGATGATTATATTGATCTTGGCCACATTGCAATATGTCTTTGAACAGATGGAGAAATTTGAGAGAGATACCAGAGAAGCTAAATTTGCAGAGCTGATGAATAAGCACTTTGCAGCAAGTTCAGTCCCTAAAGGGATTCATTGTCTGTCTTTGCGTTTGACCGATGAATATTCCTCAAATGCGCATGCGCGCAAACAACTGCCTCCGCCGGAGTTACTACCTAGACTGTCTGACAACTCTTACCACCATTTTATTGTTTCAACCGACAACATCTTGGCCGCTGCTGTAGTTGTTAGTTCTACTGTTCAGTCATCTCAGTATCCTGACAAAATAGTCTTTCATGTCATCACTGACAAAAAAACTTATGCGGGCATGCACTCATGGTTTGCACTAAATCCTATCACTCCTGCTATAGTTGAAGTCAAAGGCATTCACCAGTTTGATTGGTTGACGAGAGAAAATGTTCCAGTACTTGAAGCCGTAGAAAATCAAAATGGGATAAGGAATTACTACCACGGCAATAATTATGCCAGAAACAATCTCAGTGAAACCAATCCTCAGAAATATGCCGCAAAATTGCAGGCTAGAAGTCCAAAGTATATATCTTTGCTCAACCATCTCCGCATTTATTTACCTGAGGTAAGTTGGATGCAACAATTCTCTCTCTATTATCTATGAATATTGTTGAAATTGAATCTTTTCAGATCATAATTCAGAAATAATTGGGAACAATTTATATTAGATTCAACAAGGAATCTTATATTGTGTGATTTTTATTTTTGATAGTGTATAACAAGGGAAGAGAACTGAAAATGAATTATTGACCTAAGACCTTAGAACGTGGCTTTTATACTGCCTTATTCTAAGCTTAGTATTCATCTGTAAATTCTGCATTGTAAGCTCCTTAGCTGAATTTGTAGGAAAAATTGGTTCGTCAGTACCAAATGTCTCTGAATTCTGATGAATAACAATAATCAAAGAAAACATAAAAACTAGGTGTTAAAACATGCAGAATTCCATTGAACTATTTCATGTAAAATGCTTGGCCCAAAGTGTTTTACCAGTGGGGCTATTTTTTTGAAGGAATATAAACGATGAAATGAATGGAGGATGCTTTCCCTTCCCCACGGTGGTAGGTATTGTTGCTCCTGCAAATTGATAATTGTTACTTAATATTTGCATTACTTTCATTAACATTTAGCACCTATAAGTTATATACCTTTTTTATACGAAGCCAACTAACTAAGCATGGGAGTATTTTGTGTTGGAGAAAATTTTCCTCTTGTTTATGCTGATTATGTTTTCCTTGTGTGTTGAACAGCTTTTTCCAAACCTTGACAAAGTGGTTTTTTTGGATGATGATGTTGTGGTTCAACGTGACTTGTCTCTGCTTTGGGAAATTAATCTGAATGGAAAAGTTAACGGAGCTGTGGAAACTTGCAGAGGCGCTGATGAGTGGGTAATGTCTAAGCATTTTAGGAACTACTTCAATTTTTCCCATCCCCTCATTGCACAACATTTGGACCCTGATGAATGTGCTTGGGCTTATGGGATGAATGTGTTTGATCTGCGTGCATGGAGATCAACAAACATTAGAGAAACATATCATACCTGGCTGAAGGAGGTAAAACCCTAAGCCCAAATATACTCAATCTATTTCTTTTTATTTGACAGTATTCAACAATTTAAAGTTCTTGCAAATTCTGAATTTCAAATTAAGGCTATGGTACTAGTTCAAAGGTTCACATGGATTCATAGACATATGCATCATATATGTAGTATAAACCATCAATTTCTTCCTCAAATTATTACCCTCTCTTAAGCTATGCTATCCCTTAAGTACTAAATTATTCGAGTTTTCCCTGAAACATTTAATATTCATCACTTTAATCCTTAAGTTGATGTATTGCATTAAAGTTTAGGGACCAATTTTGACGGTTTATAGTATGTGAAGGAATTCTTAGCACAATTTCTAACACTTCCAGAACTACCTAAGTTGTGTTTTTTTTACTTTGGAGACCACTCATGAAAGAAGGTAATACCTGATGAATGAAATGACTGTTTACACACACACACAGACACACACACATATATATATATATATGCTTGTGTTCAAGGTATTTTGTATATGTATTAGGTGGTAGTATGAGAAGACATGAGCTTTAGTTTCTTATGTTGTATTTTGTATGGCAGAATCTGCGGTCAAACCTGACGATGTGGAAGCTTGGAACCCTTCCACCTGCTTTGATTGCATTTAAAGGTCATGTTCTCCCTATTGATCATTCTTGGCACATGCTTGGGTTGGGTTATCAGAACAAAACGGATATTGAGAGTGTGAAGAAGGCTGCTGTTATTCATTACAACGGCCAGTCAAAACCTTGGTTGCAAATTGGCTTTGAACATCTGAGGCCATTTTGGACCAAGTATGTCAATTATTCAAATGATTTTGTTAGAAACTGCCACATCTTGGATTCATAGTCTGCCATGAGATGCACTATGGTTTGAAACAACAGTGCATGCATAAACTACAAAAAGGGACGAGTAAATACAGGTTTCATCTAAATTTTTGCGGCTTGAGGTTTTCTTCAAGATGAATTTTGAGAAGTCAATAGAAAATTGGTTGAGAGGGCAAAGTTATCAAGGACATGGCATCCTCTAACATTTTTGCACACACAGTTGCCATCCTGGCATGGCCATGAGAATCAACAGTCTTGTTACATACAAACACGTCCTATATATTTTGTTGGTGAAAGGATACTGTTATTGGTCTTATGTGGGGATTCTATATCAAAATTTCCTTAGTGAATGTTGGAGAATAAACTCAATGCTGAAGATAAAAAAGGGTCATGCTCATGTACCTGTGTCATCAAACTAGTTCATTGTTGAGAACACAAGTGCTAGGACAGTTAATCTGTGAGGTTCCCCACTAGTGCACTGTTCTCCCCCCATCATTTTTTAGTTTGTTAATTTTTGTTAGTACCAATTTTTACATTCACCCTATTGGATTTCATATCATGATGGTGAATTGTAGGAGCAGTAGTTCTTGAGATTGCTTTGTTACAGGTTCATTAAATTGGGGAATTGTCTGTAGGATATATCTATTTCTATATTTGTTGTTATTCGTTGTGTATGATTACAGACATTGGAAATGTGCAGATATTCTTTTTTACCCTTCTCCATTTCAGTTATTCCTATAGTCATTGTGTTCTTCATCTTTTGCAGCTCATGCATTCACAAAATTGGCATTATAGAAATTATTAAAAAGCAAAACAATATAAATGGAACAAATAATATGTGCACCAAGAGGGTAAAGATTTTGTATACATAAATTGTCATATATTAAGTTTGTTAACTGTCAAAAGTGATTCCTGTTTAGTTGATGTTTAAAAGTTTACACTGATAGTGTGTACTTGAATTAAACTCAAACAAATACAAATTTCATGGTATTACAAACTTGTTGTTTTCCAGTTTTATGAAAGATCAATGTGTCAAGGGAATACAAGTGAAAATATTTTATTCTGAAAGAATTTATTACATTTAAACTGCACAAGTTATTTATATGCAACTTTTCTGACTTTATTTGATGCTTGTCTGGATTTTAGTGCTTACAGAATTATTCTCATGTACCAAGTACCAACCTATATACATATATTTTAAAAAAAACACTATTTTATACATAAAAAAATTGACTAAATGTTTAGTTGGTAATATTTTATACTGAATGTTTTCAACAGAACTTTTCTTGAGGACTTTAATCACTCATTTTCTAATCATTGGACCATTGTCTATTCAGTTTACCTTTTTCTATACATTGTTTACCTTCTTTCTTTCACTGTCTTCTGTTTTATTTATTTTTGTCTGTATCACTCCACTGTTTTCTTTTACTTGTTTTGGCAAAAAAATCTCAGTCAAAACTCTCTGGAATATTTCTTTTCAACAGTAAACAGATAACATGATTCATATGCATGGATTTTGAAGCACTGATTAGGGTTGATTTATTCCCCTTGTTCACATGAGTCCAAAAGTACCAATGATAATGAGATTCTGCACAATCAAGAGATTATTAACTTTAACGTACACTAAGGATTAACCAAACAAAAAAGAATGATAAAATACATAAAAAGAAGAATCTGAAAGAAGGATTTTGCAAGGTTGGTGATGACGTGAATCCCATTTACAACTATTCTGCGTTAATGAACAATGATCCCTTCAAAGTGCTTGCAGGATCTTCTTATCTTTCTTTTTTTAGGACATTTTGAAATCAAAGGTTGGACCTACCATGTCATGTAATGTTTTACTTTTCATATTTTCTTTAATCATGTTAGTTGACAAGTGATTATTTGGTTGCATGATTAAAAATTAGCAAGTGCCAATTAGTTTTGTAGCCATATGGAAGAGCTTAATCTTCTAAATTCTGGAAGAAAGAAATGGCAACAACCTACTATTTTTAATACACTCTTTTTTCTTATTCAAAATTAATTGTAAACATGTTTATAAGAAATATTTCTGCTTTTTATTTTAATCTTTAACAAGTTTGTTCTGGCTTGAGTCCCTAAAAATGATTTTGTTTTATCCATGTTGTTATATTGACTTTGATAATTTCACACACTACTATATGACAGAAAACGATTAGGACCACTTAATAGAACAAAAAAGAAGTCTAAGGATAAAACAAAAAATAAGAGGCAAAATAAATATAAAATGGTTATCGAGGGAAAAAAATATCATATTTTGATGATGAAAACACAATTCTATAATTTATGAATTTTGGAATTAGTTTCTTTTCGAAATTTTATACTAATTTAGTCTTTCATCTTTACAAAAACGTGAATTTAGTCATTCTTACCAATTTTTTTTAAGTTTATTTGACATTTTAAACGCGTTTTATGATAATATTTAAGTTAACATTAAAACGAAAATGTGTCAAATGGTGTAAACAATTCAAATACTATCATGAAATGCGCGCGCTTGAAACTTTAGATAAATTTAACAAAATTTGGTTAAAAGGACTAAATTAACGTATTTTTAAAGATGAAGGACTAAATTCGTCAAAAGTTTTGAAGAGGGACTAATTCCAAATTTCACTGAAACTTGAAAGAACAAAAACATATTTAACCCATTTGTTAAAGATTATAAATTGGTAAAAATCTCACTTTTTTAAAAAGTTTCATTCACAATTTTATAATTTAAATAACTTTTAACTAATAATATAGAATAAAAGAAATATTAGATAATTTAAATTTTTTTACTGAGTTTTTTCTTTATTGTGTTAGAAAATGATTACTCAAACAATACTAATAATAATAAAAATATGAAATAACATAATAATAATTATTAGAGCAATAATAACAATAATAAATAAAAAGTAAATGAGAAAAAGGAAAGAAATAGCCTCGATTGAGACACGCATAGCGCTATCCTTAGAAAGAAAATGTCCCTACTGCACAGGGCTAAACAAATATACAATCATATGTGTTTTCAATCATGTGCATTTCTCTCCCAAGATACAACAACCCGTCAGATCGATCGAGTGCAACGAAGGATCTCCGAACCTTATGAACACCATTGTCTTAAAGATAATATAGAGAAGAAAAGAAGAACACTCTTAAGAAAACTTCAGTGTTTCTGTTGTCTCTGTTGTTGTTTTATTGTCTCTTTCCCCTATCCACCTAGGTGGTATTTATAGGTAGCAAAAGGAGACAAAGGAGTAAAGTGTAATAAGAATATAGTCGTTAGCCATACAAAACATTAACCCATAAATTAAAGGTCTATAAAAACATGAGTAGAAGTAGAATTTTTATTTTAATTATTTATTTTTTAAAGTATATTAAAATATTTCTAACAATCCCCCACATAATTTAAAAAATAAAATAAAACAAAATATATTATCTTTTAAAACAAAATATTGTAGTTCAACGTAAGGAAACTTCTGGGTCTGACCCTTACACCTAGTGTTTATAAACTTTCACCCGAGAAAATGCAGAGACTTAATTGCCTTGAGCTACATCCCCTGTGACCAGGTTTTAGTAAATAACACATACAATATCGGTGTTCATTATAAGTTTTAATTAGTGGGTGCACGTTACGACTTTGTGCATGTATCTTGTTTCATGAGTGTCATTTAGAGACTTGCCCATGTCTCACAATGGCGATCCCACCATCACATTCACTAGGTAAACCCTCAAAGGGTGGTTTGTGACTCACACCCCTACAATAATTGTCATTGGGTTTATTAAGAGGTATTTTGCAAAATAATGCACATATATCAACCATTGAGTTTATTAAGAGGTGTTTTATAAAAAAAGCATAATAATGCACATACCTCAACCTTATTATTGCCACAACCACAATTTATAGTATATCTCGCCATAGGAATGAGACATAAAATTTAATCAAATTATTTGGTGTACTTTAGTCAACAACAACTTAACAACTTCGTTGTTACCCATTGAACTCCATTTCATGGGATCGCCATTCATGTGGAGATGGGTGTCCATTCTTGTAGCTTATTTATGGGCTAAAGTCTCATTCCCCTCGACGACTCAAATTTTTGTTGTTGATGCATCAACCCTTTGATAAACAGATATGCAATATTTCTTTCTGACCTGACAAAGTCAAGAGAGACAATATCATGAGTAATTAAGTCTTTATATTTATCTCTCATTCTCGTATGTCAATTTTTCATTGACATTTTTACTAGAAACTTTAAATATAACAATTTGATTGTCAGGATGCATTGAAAATAGGAATAATTTATGCTTGCATAATGATCATGACAACAACTTTTTAACATATTTCCATGATAGTGTACCTCCATCCAGGGTATAGAACATAACCATAACCAATAGTTAATTTTGTCACCAAAATCAATATCCAATTTACATTAATATATATCATTCAATAATCTCAAGAAATTGGCATATTGCCATAACTAGAAGAAACACAAATAATATTACACTAGATGGAAAAACAATAAGGTATCACAAACAAATTTAGATAATTTATCATTTGAAGGAAACATCTCTAGAAATTTATCAATATAAATAACCAAAGATTTTTTTCTCATTACAAGGTATATTAACCTTTACAAGACACCCCCACACTTTGAAATATTTTAAATGTGGTTCTTTTTTCTTTCATAACTCATAACAAGTTTTATCACAACCTTTTGTGTTCAAAATACGGTAAGCAAGATATAAAATTTCATTAATATAATTTTTGGCAAAGACAAGCTAGAACTTGAAACATATCATTTACCATATCAAACAAAAGCATTTTTTTTCTTTTGCTGCACCATTAGATTAACACCATATGAATATGTTACTTAATGAATAATACCATGAATTTCACATAAAAATACTCATTTATAAATACATGTATCATCACTTCTCTATTTAATTAATTTTGTACCTCAAAATTGCATAATTTGAATGGTCCCTAAACAAAATTTCTCAACTTCTCAACAATTATAATAATAGCATGTCATAAATCAATACTTTCAACATATGTGATAATCAAATAAGAACGGCTAAATATTTTATTATAAGATAAATGTACTTAACTCAAACAAATCATTACAAATATATCATTTACCAACCAAAGTACATGTCTAGAATTAATAATTTATTGTAATCAAAAACTACTTTATAACATTCTTGAGCAGCAAGGAAGTTTCTAAATTCAAAAACATGAAAAGCAAGGAAGTTTCTAAATTCAAAAACATGAAAAACTCCTTTTAATTCATAAATCTGATAATTTATTAGTAATTTTTTCCATATAAATATCAAGCTAATTTTTTTTCCTTTGCAAATGCAAAGTTTAGTTCAAGTGTTTTCCATAATATAATAGTAGTTTTAATATGACAAATTATTTTTTAATTATTTTCATAAAAACACTTAAAATATGTACATGATATAGAACATCTTTATCAATGATAATATTAAAGCATAAATTAATATAACAACAAAAACATTAGCTATAGACATCACAAAAAATTATTCAATGAGAAGGAATTTCATTTATCCATAATTTTATTTATTGTTACCAATAGAAATAAAAACAATTATACACATCAATTTTTAGGCTTAGTTGAAGCTGATTTAATTATAACCATAAGAAACACATTAGTTCATAAGATGTCTTTTCAGTCTTCAGCTCTATATTATTTTAAATTTTAGAAATGAATACAAACATCAAAAATTGAAATAACAAGATATATTTTTCTCTCTAAGAATGTTAGAAAATGATTACTCAAATAATACTAATAATAATAAAAATATGAAATAACATAACAATAATTATTAGAGAAATAATAACAATAATAAATAAAAAGTAAATGAGGAAAGGAGAAGAAATAGCCTAGGTTGAGACACGCATAACGATATCCTTAGAGAGAAAATGTCCCTACTGCACAGGGCTAAACAAATACACAATCATATGTGTTTCCAATCATATGTGTTTCTCTTCCAAGATACAACAACCCGTCAGATCGATCGAGTGATCTCCGAACCTTATGAACACTACTATCTTAAAGATAATATAGAGAAGAAAAGAAGAACACTCTTAAGAAAACTTTAGTGTTTTTGTTGTCTCTGTTGTTGTTTTGTTGTCTCTTCCCCCATGCACCTAGGTGTGGTATTTATAGGTAGCAAAAGGAGACAAAGGAGTAAAGTGTAACAAGAATATACCCTTAGCCATAAAAAATATTAACCCATCAATTAAAGGTCTATAAAAACATGAGTAACAGTAGAATTTTTATTTTAATTATTTATTTTTTAAATTACATTAAAATATTTCTAACATATTATACCTTCAATATATATATATATATATATATATATATATATATGAACAGATATATATATTAAAAATATTTTTAACATACCAAACCAGTATATATATATTTTGAAGGTTTGGTAGAGGACAATAAAAAAATTAACAAAGAATATAAATTCATAATATCTTGACATGTAAACAATCTTCAAAACACCCATTTTAGAAAAAAATGGTTAATCTAGCAAAAACTAATAAGAAGTCTACAAATTAGTAGCATATATGTAACTATTTTTCTAATTTGAGGTCTTAGTTGTATGGTTTGTTCATAATTTATATTTATATTTTGAGCTTAGATAGAGACTATTCCTTGTAAGGGTTTGTTAGCACATCAAGTTGGGAATATTGAATAACACCTCAATCACAATGGACAATAATATTGGCTGCTATAGTTATTGATGTATCTATGTGTACCAAATTTAATGCCACCAAAAGTTTTGCTTTAACTTTTCTCTTTCATATACCTAATTCAATACGACAATCCTGATCTTTCTATCAGCTTTTCTATTATAAAGACTTTAAGAGAAACAAACATACAAAAACAATTGAATTTTTCAGTAAGCAAATTTGAAATTAGTATATGCAAAAGTACAAATTTAGAGGAATTACACGAGGATCTCATTTATGAAAACAACTAATTTATTTATCTTATTACTCTTGTATATAATTTAGAAACTATTTAATATTTTATAGATCACCTTTATTTTAACGCATTAAATATTTTAACAGTAGTTGGATTCACAGAATTTCGCATTTTGTTCAAAGTCATGCAGAGTTAATGTAAGAAAAACAAAATAATCATTGTACAAATTTGTAAGAATGATTTTGTTTTACCTTTGTAATAATAAATTCATGGCAGTTTTGATTTAATACAACATTGTTGCATTGACCAGCTTATAGAAGACGAAGTTGGAAACCTTGGTAAGTTGGCAGATGTTAAGAATGTGGGTGTGGCACACATGGTGTTTGTTTATTTGATTGATTGATTGAGCCTTCTGAACAGATTCTGACACTGAAATTCAGCCGAAAATTGACCCTCTTGCAAAAGTGTCCACACATCAATAGAACAACGAGATTCCAACAATTGAAAACTTTTAAACACCCCTTCCTTCTCTTCCTTTGTTTGCTGTGATTTCAGTTGCTGCATAACAGAACACCACTCGCTTCTTCTTTCATCTCCCTTCTCACTCAATTTCTCTGTTTGACACAACTGCCAACCAGATCAGTGATTGACCCAATTGAGACAAGCCTTGAAAGTTCCGTTTTCTTTAGAGTTCTTGCTGGTTTTGCAGGTGACCGTGTTGGAAATTCAAGATGGTTCTGTTCTGTGACTGAACAAATGTCCTCTTGAGTTTGGATTTGGTTTTTGCTTGTAGCTGTTTCAGAAAGATTCCTTTGTCACAATGTGTTGAATTCTGCTATCATGTTTCCTTTTAAGCACTACTTGTTTGTTGGATTCAATCACTTTATTCTGTATTCTGTTTACTCATTTGGCACAGTTCCAGCTCATTTATTCTCCATTTCATAATTTCATATTCTTATGCCGGGGATTTCAGCCTCTACTTTTCATGCCTCTTCATAGTTTCCATGACTATCTACTTACACCAATTGAGATTTTTAACACTATTTGGGTATTGACTGTCACTTGAGAGAAGAGAGGACTGATACTTTTTCTTCTGTATCAAATCTTGCAGAGTACTTGATACTTGGTTTAGTTACCTTTTTTCATGACTGACTCTCAGTTGAAGTGATTCAATCATCCTTTTGGTTTGAAGTTGAAGCTATTTGATTTCTGAATTTTTGCAAATTTCTTGGTCTCTGGATATGGCTGGGAGCCAAGATCAACTAGAGATCAGGTTTCGGTTGAGTGATGATTCGGATATTGGCCCTAAACGTTATGCTGCTGCTACTAGTATTGCAACGCTGAAAGAAAGTGTTCTTGCTCAATGGCCAAAAGGTTAGTTATCTGTCTTGTTTCCTTTTTGGAATCTCTATTAGTCCTCTAGATATTTATGTGTCTAATAGTAATGTTGTGTCTATTTGTTCCTCTTTACAATGCCATATTTTATCAAAATCATAAGCTAAATTTTGGTTTTAATTCCTATATAATTTGTTTAGTGTGTTTATAGCCAAGGTTTCATGCCATGTGCCACATTCGCTGCCTTGCTGGTATACCAGATACAAAGAAAATCACATGCATTAGTTGAAGATTGTGCTGTCATGCATTGAATGATCTTTATTTGAATTTCAGTGATACAAATGAGAACCCTGAATTTTCGTTTCTGTTTTGAAGATAAGGACTATGGACCAAGAACTGTTAAAGATTTGAAGTTAATTAGTGCCGGGAAAATATTGGAGAATAACAGAACAGTGGGAGAATGTCAGAGTCCATTGTGTGATCTCCCTGGTGGAGTTACAACAATGCATGTGGTTGTGCAACCACCTTCTGTGGAAAAAGGTTTAGCATTACTTCTTGCTATTTACTTTAAAAGTGTGCCAAAAATCTGTTTTACTTGTATATAGTATATATATAAAGCTTCAAGATGTAAATTGTAGATTAAATTAGATCTTAACCTATACTCTAACCTTGATATAATGCATATTACTAGTACTTATTTAAGCATATTATTACTATATTTCCTCATTAGTGGTATAAAAAAGTTAAATATGTGCTTATAATCAGACCCTACTAAATTTGTTCATCCATGCATGTCATAAATATAAAACTTGTGGGGTAACGTGTTAGTGTGATGAATTTTGAGTTCATCTGGTTTTGGTGCTTTATTGATTCTGGTGTTTTTCTCTTGAAACAGATAGGAAAGTAGCAAGTGAAGCACAGCAGAACAAATGTGTTTGTGTGATATTATAGTGTCCAGATTGAACAGAAGATGTCATCTACTTAGGTGGTTAAAAGTCACACTTCTATACATTTTTATGGCTTTCAAAAGATTTCCTCATACACAAACTCTTTGGTTGCATGTCTCATTACAATACATGTAAAGAGTTTTTGGCTTGTGAAGAAGTTATTGTTTTCTCTCCTTTCTCTGCATCTGTTGCTGCCTCATCTTCCATTTGGTATAATTGTTGATTGGAATGAACTATACAATTGTACTTGTGCTTCAGCTGGATGCAAAAAATTACCATGTTAAACTCCTTGCTTGTTAAGTGATTTATGATCAATGAGTAAATAATTTCATAAGAGCTATCTTTAGTGATCATTTTCCAAGAAAATGTTCAGAACTGTTAAGTTTTACATGTGATAAAATTGAGAAAGTTAAATATTATATATCTAATAAAACCTATAAATATGTTGTAGAAAAAAAAGAACTTTAAATTAAAGATGGTATATACTATTTTCATTAAAGTCTCCTAAGAAAATCCCCTTTAAAAATATATTCACAATAATAAGAAAATATGCAACTCAATGAAATTGATACAATGAATTTTGTTAAACTAAAAATGCTAAAAATACCAAAAAAAAAAACTTGGTACTCTTACAAATGAATTACTTACCACATTTAACGAAATAATAAAAAGGAAAGGGTATTTTATTGCGGTAGAAAATAACTAAAAATAGAACTCCAAAACCCATGAAAACAATTTGTAGAAAACAGGCCTAAAATATAATCATTGAAAAATATTGTTTTTAATATTAAGAAATTATTATTTTTACTAATTAAATGAATTTATTATAATTAATAATGATAATATAATTAATAAGTCTTAAAAATTTAAATTATCTATCATTATATAAAAATGATTCATTATATTTTATTTTTCAATTTTACCTTTTAATAAGTAATATTTATTTTTAAATTAAAATAATTAAATTTTCAATTTTATTTTTTAAGTGATTATTTTTTATTTTAACTCTTTTTTATCTAATATTTTTTTAAACCAAAATAACTATTTATAATAAAAAGTTATCTACCAAAGAAATAAAAATTATATTTTATTATTGTAAAAATGATTTATATTTATTTTTCTAATTATAATTTATTATATCACAATATATTCTAATTTTTCAAATAACAATAAAAAAAATCAATCATTTAAATTAGGGGGTTAAGGGCAGCTTCTTCTTGCACCCCAATGTTTTCTTCCTTGACCCCAAACTTTTGTTATCCTTTCCATTTTGTCCCTCCAAATTGTGTAAATCAGATTTTTTCTCTCCAAATTTTTTGCATGAAAAACCGATTTCTCTTAATCTATTCAGGAAGCAATGTCAAAGGATGTATAGGAGAAGATAATCTTCTGTTTCTCTGCAAACCTTTCTCTACAAATATGGTCATGCTTTGATGTGGAAATTTTTTCTTTCTTTAATTCTTTGATGCTTTTCTGTCTCTTATAATCGTTACACAATAAGTTTTCCTCTGTTTAGACTTTTAAAACAATGGTTAAATAGGTTTTTGCACCTTACAACTTTTACTTAAAATTAGAATTAGTATTTTTTGAAAATCTTAAATCAATTTATTTCTTTAATTATGTAAATACATAAATTTAGACGTTTTAAATACATTTTATTATGGTATTTTAGTTTGCTTATAACGTCTGACACATATTCATTTCAATGTTAATTGAGAAACGCATTTGAAACGAAAAATAAATTTATAAATAATTTGGTTTAAAAGACTAAATTCATGCATTTCTAAAAATAAAAAACTAAATTAATTGAAAATTTTTAAAAATACTCATTCTAATTTTCACGGAAAAAAGGAAGTTACCCTTGTGGACAAGAGGTAAAGTTTTTATCATTGTCTTATTGATGCAAATAAGAAACTTACCAAGCCAATCTCCTGTGTTTGAATTTTATGAATTTAGCAGAAAGAAACACACAATTTTTCTAATATTAAAAAAAAAACTTAAAACCAATTTTTATAATATATGCACTCACAGTTTAATGGTTTAATGGTGTTAAATTTAATTTCTTCAACAATCTTGTCATAAATGATCAATTTGGATTGGAAGTTAAAGAATAAATATGAAAAACTAACATGACTACATATTATCATTCCATAAAAATAAAACTGGTTCATAAATATTCTATTACTAACAAAAATTAATGGAAGCACAACTTTTTTTCCTTTATCTCATTATTAGTGAAATATGCAATCCACAACTTAAAGAAATGTCTCATTTTTTTTTTAATTATCAAATATTTTTCTCCTTTACTTAAAACCCATGTTGTTAGATAATTACTTTAACAACAAGGCTCAAAAAAGATCACACAATCAAAACACTGATAAATCTTTTACATTACAACATTGTGATATTTTTCTTTTTTTCTTAAAATCCAAGTTTTTAAATCATGACTTAAATAACAAGGATTAAAAAAGTTTAGTTGGAAATGTCAAGAATGACAAATCTCCAAATTGAAAAAAATAAATAAAAAACACGTGACGTTGTTCCTTATGTCCTCAACTTTGTTATACACTTTTATTTTTGTAATTTAAAATTTAATTACCATGTATATTAATTTTAAATTTAATATACTTTTTAATACATATTTATTTATATAGTTTATTTATTTTATATTTTTTCATTTTAAACATGAAATATTATTTTAAATATTTAAGTTTTTGCTAAATGATTTTAAAATTAATCACATAAATCGAGGATAAATAGTTTATAAGAGGATAAAGAAGTTGGAAAAATTAATACAAATTTTTTAGATATAAGATATTATATTAAATTTCTTCTACATTAAGAGAAAAACATTGCATATTCAATTTTTTTTTTTAAAAATAGTGAATATAATTAAAAAAATAATAATTTAACTATTCTAATTATAAAAGATAATTATAAAAATATAAATACAATTATAATACATAAAAGTAGTTTATTTTTAAAAATTCTTTTTAACTATTTTTAAAATCGTCTTTAATCTTTAATTCATTATAAATAGCTCTTTTTAGATCATGGAATTGATTAATGAATGTATTTCATTAAATTTTAATATTTGAAATATAATATTATGTAATTAAGTGGCATTATCAATTTATACATTAATAGTGTTATTACTATTTATTCAATATCTTATAGCATTGTATTATATTATATTAATGTCTTATAAATCTCAATATTTAATTTTAATTATTTTTTAACAAATTATGAACCATATTTTCTACATAGAATTAAGAAGACTCGTTTGGACGTAAATAATATTTTTTTTTATTAATTTTACATGATTTAAAACGTAAAAGATATAAACAAAAAATTGGAAAAAAAAATCACGCTCTTATTTGTTTGTGTGATGATCGTATAATGAGTGTGTTATACTAGAGCAGATGGTAATACAAATGTTTCTGACTAAAAGTAAATTGTGGAGAGAATAGAATGAACTAAGTTTATTATTTATTTAGTTGATTTCAATCAAATAGTGAAAATTATGAAAATTTCTTTTGATTTCTAGTATTTAATTAGAACTTTGTTTTTTTATTATTACTATTTTCATTGGAAGTTTTGGATTACTTATTTACATTTAGATTATAAATTTGTTTTAGTGCTTTTTTTATGATATAATCGTTTTACTTTTAAACAAAAAAACAATGATAACTTCTCGTGACATCCTAAATTTGAAGTGGTATATAAATAATATTTTTTTATTACTTTTACATGAATTAAAACATAAAAAATATAAAAAAAAAATTAGAAAAAAAAATCACACTCTTACTAAAAGAAATATATTTTGAAAATTTATAAAATAATAATACTAATGAGAACAAGCACATAAGTAGGTTTTTGTTAGTCACATTTTTATTATATTATTTTATTTTGTGAAATCAATAGTAAAGAATTCTAAATGGTTTCTATTAACTTGCAAACACATATGCATAGTGCAAGTTTCCTTATATGATAAACGGAGTAAACAAATAAACAGAGTCAAATTCTTAACTTTTAAAGGGTGTGAACATCTAAACGAAGTCAACATTTAAATGGAGTGAACATGTACATTTGCTACACTCTCAATATGAAGTCAATGAAACCGAGGTTGGTGATTAGGGTTAGGGTTCATCGTCATGGTATTGTTAGAATACTGTTGCTAAAAGTGCAACAGGTATTATACTCCATTTTTTAGCTTTAATCGATCAATTTGAATTTGCCTGAGTTAATCTCTACTTAGTAAATTTTCAAACACTTAAAATTTCATGTTTTTAACTCAATTCGAACCAAATTGCTCAATTAAAGAATCTAATAGAGGCATTACAACTCACACACAAACCATAAAACTCCTACTTTCAATATATCACAATACATACGATTAACAAAACATCTAAAACAAATTAAATCAAAGTTCATATGACATTCAATCTCAGTTCAACACATATACATATAATTAACCAAGAAGTTTAACTTAAAACAAGTATAATAAACTTCCCATCTCAAACAACTTTAGAACTCCAAACTTCCTCCAATCACACAAGATGCTCTATCATCACATAAAAACATCACAAAAACGATCATATCATATCATTATGATCATTGGTCACCAAAGATTCAAATAGAAAATTAAAAAGACACATGTAAGCGGAAGAAGACAACAAACAGAAATAGACCACAAAACTGACTATAACTTAACTTACCCAACCTAAGAAATTTATCGGTCCAAATGAAGAGCTCGTCGAGAGGATCAATCATACAATCTTTGTTCTTCAATTAGATAGTAGAGTGTGAGAAAGAGAAGAGGGAAGTAAGAGGACTTTAGAAAAGTAAGTAGTTATAAAGAGATGATGTCTCTTAAAATAATGAAATTTTTTTATAACAACATTATTTATACTAAATCTTTTTTAATATTAAAATAATCGAATCTTACTATTTTTAAGTGAGTCTCAATCTTAAAATGTCATTTTCTAAGTTTTCACATCAATTTAATAAAAATATCAATATAATATTTATATAAAAATTCAATTTTGTCTCAAATTGAAAAGGATAAAATTGTTTAATTAAAAAAAAATAAATGAATAAAATTAAAATAACGAATAAATGAACTAAATTGAACAAAATGCAATGATATTGACATTGACATACATGGCACGATATTAACTTAACACGTGGATAATTTTTTTAATTAAACTAAAGAAAATGAAAAAAAAAATTACAAACTGACAATGATGGCATGCACTATACACATACATTAATCATTAATTATCACGAAAATTGAGACCTCGTTAAATTAAATGAAAAAAAAGACTACATTAAAGAGACGCAACGAAAATAAAATATAAATTTCACATTTAGATCTCAATAGTTGGAATGAGTAGAATTCGAATCCAATATGAACAATTCAATTTAACAAAAAATTTAACAAAAAAGTAATTTTTTTTTTTTGCATTTGAATTTAATTTATCAAACTGATTAAATAAAGGTTGTTTGAATTATGAGTTAATTTAGATAGGTTATTCTGTCAATATCTTTTGTTACTTTTATTTTCGTTTTTAATTAAATAAATGAAATAAATATATCAAAATTTTTAAAAAATTAAAATCAATATATTTTATAATAATTTATTATTAAATTTTAATAAAAAATATCATATGAAAAATAAGCTTTGAATTTAAAATATACCTATAAATGTATAAATATTAAACTTCCTTTTTAAATTGGTCTAATACCCACAAAATTACAACTAATTTCTCAAATCTAACCGTTATTATTTATTTTACTAAATTTATTTATCTTTGTTTAGGTCCAGCTATTACTATTAGAGTTTAAACACCAAATTAATAGTTTATTATATTTTATATTTATGCAGATAAAATTTAATTTCAAAGGTTGAGAAAAAAAAATTGTAGAGTTTGGGATCCAATTGAAAGCATATCCAAAACAAACCACATTTGTGAACCCTGTTAAGGTGGCGCATTGTAGCATCGTCTCTTAACAAATTCGCTGGGTTTTGCGCCCTCACAACTGACACAATCTTCACCACACCAACCAATAACCTCACCGGAAAATTCCTCGCCGTTTCCCGTCACCGGCGATGGCCTCTACAACGTCGTTTCCGGGTCTTGCTCTTCGTCCCTCTGTTCCAATTCGCAGCCACAGAAGTCACGCTCGATTGGCACAGTGTCCAGTCTCCTTTGGCTTTCCTGCGAACCCCACTTCGTTGAAGAGTTTGAATTCAGTGCCGTCGAAGAAAAGAGAAGCTTTCTCTAATGGGTCTTCGAGAACGCGAAGAAACCTCGCGCCGTTCTCTGTTCGCTGCGCAGTTTCATCAAGTGGAAAAGTATGTTTGCACGTTCATAACCGTATTCATTGTTATAATCAATCCTTTTTGGGATTGAAATTAGTGTTAATGAGCTTATAAAAGAAGGAAATGCATAATAGATAAGAAAATTACACTCACTCCCTAAGAATTTTTCAGATTGCATGATACCTTCTTTTTGATTTTTGATACTTTTCAATCAATTTGGAAAAGTCAGTGTAATGAGTAAACGACGTCAGCAATGATTTTTTAAACAATTAAAGGGTCATTGTAGGACAGGATGAAGAAGAGTTTGGTGTACTGAATAAGAGGAAGTGTTCATGTCATTTATTCTCCTTGATATTACTACTAAATAGTACTATTGTCACTTTTGGGTTCACTTCAAATACTTAAAATTAAATATGGGTTATATTTGATTTTAGTTTCTGTAAATTGGAAAGTGCTCCTCTTTAATTCTTGGAGAAAAGGTATGAATGTGTGAATTACAGGGATACCATTAATTGAAGTGGAAAAAAAGGCAAAAACTACACCTGGTACATCTTCATGATGGGTAGACATTAAGAGATTATTTTTTTGGGCTAAAAATGAACATTTTTTCTTTCTGTTGGAACTGAAAGTGCATTTAAACTTTTTTAACTTTTATTTAAAGAAGGGAATGTGTAATAATTAAATAAATTGAACGATTCGTAATGCTTCATATTCAAAACATTTGAGCCCTTTGGATTTAAGATTTGTGCTTTATTTTAATTTCATTTGAGTTTAATCTGCTGTATTATGGTTGAGAAGTATGTTTGTTTTTTGTTATACATAATTATGGTAACTAAGTGCATATGCAATAACAGAAATAACGACAGCTATTTCCATTATTGAGATATAAAAGGTGATTGTTTGGGAAAGAAAGACTGTGTTGTAATTGAATTTTATTCTTTGTCTACCAATCTTTGAATGAATCTCGGAATGTTTATGTAATGTTTTGTATTCTTCTAGTGATTCCTAGAATATGGGTCTTATACAACATATTTTTCTAAAACTTGTCCCACTCCTTGTAGTTGTAATGGGTTTGTTGGCCGATGGAGGTTGAGCTTTTGCATGTTATGATAGCAATTTATTGAATACATGACCCTTTCCACTCCTGCACACTTTTTTCTTTTAGTTAGTGTAATTTTTGTTATTATCCTTGAAATATTCAGACCTTTTTCTTTGTCTCTGTCACTGGTCTCTGCTACAAAATACTTATCTGCCACCATTTGTTATTGTTACACAAGCACTTTCGTAACGCTTGATGGATCCACCCTAGTGTTTTTGGTACAAAAGGACCAAAATGGAATATTTGGATATTATAAAGATATTAAACAAGTTTACAGATTAAAAGAAAAAAGCTTGTATATTTGCAGGAAAGAAAAAGGTATTTAAACATAAAATATATTAATGTTTAGTTTATTCTTGGTCTTGTTGTTGGTATCAAAATAATACTAAATTACTTTTAACTAAACATATGTAAAGTACATTTATTGTGTTAAATTTAAGTCACTGGTTTATGAGTTTAATGTAAAGCTTGATATTAGCTCATGCGAGTCAAGTTTTGCTTAACTCAGCTGAACTGGATTCATTTCAATTGTGGCAGTTTAAATTGTTTGCGATTTTGGGTCACTTGTGATACTGATTGGGTCTAATTGGAGTTTCAGAGGTGTAGTGATTGATATTCGGTTTTGATGCAATGACAGATTACACAACAAGAATTCACAGAAATGGCATGGCAAGCGATTATCACTGCACCAGAAGTGGCTAAGGAGAACAAGCATCAGATTGTGGAGACTGAGCACTTGATGAAAGCTTTGTTAGAGCAAAAGAATGGGCTTGCTCGCCGGATCTTTTCTAAGGTTGGGGTAGATAATACTCGGCTTCTAGAGGCCACTGATAAGCACATCAAGCGGCAACCCAAGGTGATTGACCAAGTCAAATCTGCACATGCTTTGGTGCACATAGTTATGTCTTTATCTTGTATCATAGTCTGCCTTCCTCTTGTTGGCATTATTTGAGGTATAAGATGTTATTGGTTTTAACCATATTCTCTTGTAACTTGGATTATAGGTGTACTTTTCTTTCAGAATTAAGACCTAAATAAAAATTGTATTAAGTCCTCAACTTTTTCTGAGTAAAATGCAAGCTAACAGAAACTTGGAAGTTGGAATGAAAGTTCTAGCCATTTACTTCTGTTTTCATAATGCCATAACATTGAGTTGAATCATGAAACTGATATGTAGTACATCACATGTGGTTGTGGTCTGATCGATCTTTATAGTTTATGAAGTGTTGTTATCCAAGCAAAAATTGCAGAGGAAAGGCGTAAAATACCAAACTAATTGGGTCAAACAGTTAATATATTGGCGATATGCAATTCAAGCCCATACTCTTTTACTTTATTCAAATTATATTACTATGTGTGTGAAAAATCTCTTAATTATTTGCACTCTTGATTCAGTATGATTGTGTGAGCAGTCTATATTAATGAGATTTTCACCATTGATGCTTGAAAAGACAGTTGCATTGATGTTGGAAATATTGCTGACTTACAGGTGTTGGTTACAGTTCAGATCCAGTATTTCAGACTATTGATATTTTTTATTTTTCTTATATCACTTAATTCCCAAATTCATTATTAGATATCAATATACAACTTTGACCATATGCAAATGATGTGGAGGAAAACTAATATGAATTCATTGTATCTTTTTAGATGCCTATAAAATACGCTCTGTAGTCCAAGAACCTGATTGTTAAACTGTTGTCCTATTATGCTAGGTTCTTGGGGAATCAGGTGGATCAATGTTGGGGCGTGATTTGGAGGCATTGATTCAGAGAGCCAGGGACTTCAAGAAAGAATATGGAGACTCATTTGTGTCAGTTGAGCACCTTGTTCTTGGTTTTGCCCAAGATAAACGATTTGCGAAGATTTTGTTTAGAGATTTTCAAATATCTGAGCAAGGTCTTAAATCTGCCATAGAGTCCATAAGGGGACGCCAGTCAGTTATTGACCAAGGTCATTTATAATTATAATGTATATAATGTTGCTGTCTCTTGACATTTTTGTTTTCTATTTGTTACTTGCTTTTGTTTGGTTGAAGGGTGTTGATTTCTGCTATTAAAAACTTTAGGGTCTATTTACTTCTATTTTCATTTCTATTTTATTTTTTATTATGAAAAAGTCATCTTTTTTTCAAAGATTTGTGCTGGAACATTGAAAACAGTTATTTTTTGTTTTGCCTGTTTCATGTACAAGTGAAGACAGAAAACATTTTCTCAACTGGCCCATAATCTCTTTGTTTGTGCTAGAACCTGTGCTTGATAATGAGCTATGAGTATCTGTACATGGAATGTTTTCATTTGGAAATATCTTCTGATTCATAAGCCTCAGTTTCAATTTCGTATAGATCCTGAAGGAAAGTACGAATCCTTGGAAAAGTATGGGAAAGATTTGACAGCAATGGCTAAAGCAGGAAAACTTGACCCAGTCATAGGAAGAGATGATGAAATACGCAGATGCATTCAAATTCTCTCCAGGAGAACAAAGAATAATCCTGTGCTAATTGGAGAGCCTGGTGTTGGAAAAACAGCAATCTCTGAAGGGTAAGTCTTTAGGTCTTCCTCCCAAGTGTTACCTGTGTTTATCTTATTTTTAAGCATTTTACCTTATTTTTTTATTAAATTTTAGATGCTGCTACTATTATCTGTTGCCTGAATTTCATGTGTAACCTGTTTCATACATTCAAGAATGCCACCTGCGGTGGTGTGAAATAAAATACAAATTATTTGAACATGACAGTACAGTTTTTATTAGTATTTTTAAGTGACAAATCATAATTTTTTTATGCATGGAAGTTTAATATTTCAAAATACGAGTTTCATAAAGTAGGAAGTAAGTTTAGCAGATTGTCCTAGTTTAAAATGATAGTTCTCTTCTGCTTATGAAAGTAAAGTTCCTTGAAACTGGAAATTAAGTGCAAGAGGTGACACATTGTTTGAAATAACAAATGATTCCTTTCTTCTATCATACTACAACCAAACATTTAGGCATTTCCTTTTCTATAGCATTATATTATTAGAATCAACAGTAGAAACAATGTAAGCAATTATATGGTTATTGAGACCACAATCAATTTAAATTGCGGTTGCTGTTACTTTGCGATTACTGTGATTTCAGGCATTGTGGGTCTGCAAGCGATGTGGGTTGTGTTGTGGCATTTTTTCCCAGCTTGCAATTGTGAAATGTTATTTTGTTTTAAACGAAGCAACGTTATGGCCATTACAGTTTTTCTTGTGAATTCAACCTGCAATTTCAGGCTGATGTAGTTGCAAACACTGCATCAACCCCAATATTGCAGCCACATCAGGTGAAGTAATGTAATTTAAAATCTGAAACCATGTTCAGTGATGCTATTAAGACATTTTTGTTCAACCAGAGATCCTGGTTTTTCTTGTAATTTTGTTAGATGAGAAGGGAAAATGTTTATACCTATTTGGTTGCTTGTGGTAGTTTTCATTAAACATTGACCTAGATGCCTTGGAAACAGACTTGCTCAAAGAATTGTTCAAGGAGATGTTCCTCAAGCTTTGATGAATCGAAGGGTATGTGCTTTATCTTGGCTATTCTGAATTCCTAATATTTTTTAGAAGCTCAAAATGGAAGATAAAGGGTAAAGAATGGGAATGTGGGATAGATTTACATTAACTGGCTTTTTTGAGTTTTTATCTCATTTTCTTACAATAATATATACTACACCCTTTAAATCTTAGCCTTAATTCCATTGATTTGTTCTATAAGAATGCAATTTTTATCTTATTTTGTTCTCCATTTTGGTCTGTGTGTTGACCAGGAGTTGTAAAATTAATCTGAAACACTTGTCACTTTCAGCTCATATCCCTTGATATGGGCGCACTTATTGCAGGAGCAAAGTATCGGGGAGAATTTGAAGATAGACTGAAAGCTGTTCTCAAAGAAGTAACAGAATCTGATGGTCAGATTATCCTTTTCATTGACGAAATCCATACAGTTGTTGGGGCAGGTAATGAATTTCAGAATTTTCCACTTTTTGTAACTGATTTTTTGTTTTTGCAAAATTCGTTTGAAATACAACTTTCCTCCTTTTCTTTCAACATTTTTTTCCTTTCTAACTGCATGACTGGTGTGTGAAAACCTTTCAAATCCATGGATATTCAGATTAGAGAAGGATGATACATTTCAATGTATATTTTTCTCCCTAAATATTGAATTTGTTTGTAGCAATGGTGATTTGATAAAAGAAATTATACGTGTTGCCGGTTGAATTTGATTGTAATTATATGTCACATGCTAGGTGCTACAAATGGTGCTATGGATGCTGGTAATCTCTTAAAGCCTATGCTTGGTCGGGGGGAGCTGCGATGTATAGGTGCAACAACATTAGATGAGTATCGAAAGTATATTGAGAAGGACCCTGCACTTGAGCGCCGTTTCCAGCAAGTTTTTGTTGACCAACCATCAGTTGAAGATACCATTTCAATACTGAGGGGACTGCGGGAAAGATATGAACTGCATCATGGTGTTCGCATTTCTGACAGTGCACTTGTAGATGCTGCAATTCTCTCGGATAGATACATAAGTGGGAGGTTTCTGCCGGATAAAGGTATTAATAACTGATCAAAGACTCTTGTCAAGTGAATATATTCACAAAGATTAAGAAATTTTGTTTTAGTTTTTTTCTGGCAAATAATTAGTTATTGCATTATGATACCTTACTACATTTAGAAGAATGATGTTTGGATTCTGGATTAGGGTCTTAGCAATAAATGATGTAAAGTATTAATAGAAACTCTTCTTAAGAGCTTTAAAACCATACGGAACTTCCCCACTGTAGGGAGCATTATTGTGACCATTCTCTAATTCATTTTCAATGTGTTGTATTTGAACATTAATTTATGGCTACAACTTCTCTCTTTTTCTTTATCTTTTATTTGTTTCTTGAATTTATTTTGTTAAAATTTTCCGAATATATGGAAATGCATCTCATAATATTAGTATTGGAACCCAGGATATCTTAAAGTATCTCGGATGTTTGTAGGAGCGGTTCCTATTTTTCAGTATGAAGGGAGGTCATTGTCAATACTGTGTTTTGTATAATCTCAAGCTAATATCAATTTTGGACTATTCATTAGCTAATGCTTTTTTTTTTTTTGCTCCTTTTATACAAAACCATTCCTAGTTTTCAATAAAAATGTAAACTTTTACTGTATTTCATTTTTCTGTGGACTTGCATCAACGATATTCACAAAGCACTAATTTCTTGCTACTTCTAAATTACAGCTATTGATCTGGTTGATGAAGCAGCTGCTAAATTAAAAATGGAAATTACTTCAAAACCTACTGCGCTTGATGAGATTAATAGGTCAGTCTTGAAACTCGAGATGGAGAGGCTCTCTCTCATGAATGATACAGACAAGGCTTCTAAAGATAGATTAAATCGACTTGAGACAGAACTCTCTCTCTTAAAAGGGAAACAGGATGAATTGAATGGGCAATGGGAGCATGAAAAGTCTGTAATGACTCGTCTGCAATCTATTAAAGAGGAGGTATGTTATCAGAATTTTGTTATGTTTTGCCAAATGTGCATTCAGTTTATAAACAAGTGAACGTTTATAAGACAGAGTTTTGCGGGGTTTGATAGCACTGAACCAGTGCAAGCATGTTGGTAACATTAGAAATGCACTTGAATTAAGACCCGATTTTTGGAAGATTGAAATCTGATGCTTTCCGATTTTCATATATATGCAGATAGACAGGGTAAATGTTGAGATTCAACAGGCTGAGCGAGAGTATGATCTTAATCGCGCTGCTGAATTAAAGTATGGCAGTCTTAACTCCCTACAACGACAACTTGAAAGTGTAGAAAAGGAGTTACACGAGTATATGAACTCTGGTAAGTCTATGCTGAGAGAAGAAGTTAGTGGGAATGATATTGCTGAAATTGTAAGCAAGTGGACTGGTATTCCAATTTCAAAACTTCAACAATCAGAGCGAGAGAAGCTATTGTATTTAGAGGAAGAGCTTCATAAGCGTGTTGTTGGTCAAGATCCTGCTGTTAAGGCAGTAGCTGAGGCTATCCAACGATCAAGAGCAGGTCTTTCAGATCCCCACCGTCCGATCGCTAGCTTCATGTTTATGGGACCCACCGGTGTAGGAAAGACTGAGCTAGCCAAAGCCCTTGCTTCTTATTTGTTCAACACAGAAGAAGCACTTGTACGAATTGACATGAGTGAATACATGGAAAAACATACGGTCTCAAGATTGATTGGGGCTCCACCAGGATATGTTGGGTATGAAGAGGGAGGGCAACTAACAGAGACAGTTCGCCGCAGACCTTATGCTGTCATTTTGTTCGATGAGATTGAGAAGGCACACTCAGATGTTTTCAATGTTTTCCTTCAAATCTTGGATGATGGAAGAGTAACTGATTCACAGGGCAGGACTGTAAGTTTTACCAACACGGTTATCATTATGACCTCAAATGTTGGATCACAGTACATTCTCAACACAGATAATGACACTGTGCCCAAAGAGTCAGCATACGAAACCATAAAGCAGAGGGTAATGGATGCAGCAAGATCAATCTTTCGCCCTGAATTCATGAACAGAGTTGATGAGTATATCGTTTTCCGGCCTCTGGACCGCGACCAAATAGGTAGCATTGTCAGGTTACAGGTAATTTTCTCCTCTCTAATAGATTACATTTATGTTGAAGTCCATTACTCCACCACACACACGCCTGCAAAAGAATGAAGAGTTAAATATATTTCTAATCTCTCAAAATTTGGTTTTAGTATCTACCAATGAAAATTTAATACACCTGTACTCTATATTTTGATATCAACGTTTCTAGTCTCTGGTGAGGGACCAAAACACTACCACTTTGGGTACATGTAAAGTCTAGAGACATTAAAAGGATTAAACTAAACTTTGAGATATTTTGAAAGACTAAAAGCATATTATACTCAGAAGAATTACCTGTGTACATATCAATGATGAAAATCAAAGAGAATTCTGGGAATTGTTACATGGTCTTTCAATTTTTTATCACAAGACTCACTTCCTACGTCTTCTACAGTTGGAGAGGGTGCAAAAGAGAATTGCAGATCGCAAGATGAAAATCCAAGTGACAGAAGCTGCAATCCAACTCCTTGGAAGTTTGGGGTATGATCCAAACTACGGTGCCAGGCCGGTCAAGCGAGTGATTCAGCAGAATGTGGAGAATGAACTTGCCAAGGGTATTCTCAGAGGAGAGTTCAGGGATGAAGACACAATTTTAGTGGACACAGAAGTCACAGCATTTGCCAATGGCCAACTTCCCCAGCAAAAGCTAGTCTTTAGGAGGGTTGGAACTGATGCAGAATCCAGTTCTACTGTTAAAGACAACCGAGAAGGCTTTCCACAGATTCTGTGAATGCATGTCACAGCTCCATGTTTCTTCCACATGCAAGGTTTCCCAACAAAATTTTGGTGCATGTCGCTTTCTTACACTTATGCAACTTCAATTATCCTGTTCATATCATGAAATTGTTTATAGTTTTTCATATAATAATAACTTTTGTTGGTCAATACAAATACCATGTTAAAGAAGTGTTGACTTTATGAAAATCAATTTTAGTGTAAAGCTGGGCAGTAGTTGATTTCTTCGAAATAACAAATCCATACTTGTAGTAGTGTCTGGTTTATGAGAATGGATTAGAAGTGAAATTTTGGTATTCCTATAATATATTTCTGGCATTTTCTTCCTGCACTCATATTTTTTTTTCAAAAATGGCTTCGGAATTAGACAATTCAGAAGTTATTTTTTACTTTCAGATATTCTTAAAAAGGTAAAATGGGGAAAAATTATGGGAATGCAGGAAAAGTTATGGAGGTGCAAAAAGAAACTGTTTCCATGGTAATTAGTATACTTAGTTTTCAGGTTTTCCCATTTTTATTTAAAAATTAAAACTAAAAAAAGAACTGTCCTTTTGAAGTGTTTAAATTTAAGAAAACAAAGTATACAATTGGAGGAGGAATGACTTCTGTAAATCTAAAAAATAAGGTCCATCAATGAACCTAGTTTAAGAAATTGATGAAATTAATGACTTCATTGTAATTTTTATTTCACTGGCTTAGTGTGCAAGAAATTTCAGTATCTGAAGTTTGAACTGTTGGATTTTATTTTATTTATTTAAATATTGAATAATTATGTTTTTCAAAGTTTTAGTTGTTTCATTTTGGTTATATATTTAAAAAATGAGCAATTGTGGTAGTAGTAATAACTTAACATCTAAGTTTGGATGATTTGGAAGATTTTGTAATCCAACTAATTAATTTATTTCAAGTTGGAAGGATTTTCATTATTTTATTTTTTTTAATATATTTCATGATTTATTAAACACTAAAATTATTTAAGATTTTATATTAAACTGTTTAACATTAAAAATTAAATAATTAATGTTATCATCTCATGAGAGCATGTTTTTTCAAAGTTAGATGGCACCTTGACAAAATTGAAATGGTCTATTTCTTTAAAATATAAATCAAAATTGAGCAATTAAAACCATGGATGTTAAAATTGTTAATTATTTTTTAATAGACAAATGGATTTTGACAATGCACCAGTCACATGATAATCTACTTTTAGAAGTATAATAGTTATTTAAAAAATAATTTATATTTGTAAAAAAGAGAAAGAAAATATGAAGAATAAAGTCATAAATATAAAATGTATGTAAAAATTTATTAAGTGGCAAAATATTATGGTAATTTTTTAAATGTACAAAACACATATTGAGTAATGAAATCTAACCTGACTACAAATATTGGTGTAAGTGTAAGTAGCGTAATACCTAAATACACATAAGACATCTCATCATACTTAATAAAGGATATGCAAATGAAAGTATTTCAAAAAGATAGTATACATAACATATATATACAATAATCAAAATAATAAAGCTGTAAAAACGGGTAATCTGATCTGATTCGGCTAGATCCATTATGGGTTAGTGAGTCAACTCAATTCGATTCACTTATTAACGAGTAAAAAAAATTCAAATTCGAACTAGTTCACCGCGAACTGATGAGTTAAGCGGGTTAGCTCACGGACTTATTTAATTAAAACAATATATATAAATATTTTTTTCAATCAAGACTAAATTATAATTATAATTAAAATGTAAATAAACTTTAATACAATCCAAATATAAACCAAAATCACAAAAATGCAAATGATCTATTTGTTGGCTAAAAACAACCACCTAACCTGACTCAAATGCAAAGCCTAACATAATAAAAAATACTTGTGTGACCCTATATTTGCGGGTTGGTGAGTCAATCCGGCTCACCACGAGTTCAATCCGGGTGAGCTAGGTTCTAGGTGGACAGGGTCAAAAATTAACCGGTATTGAAATTTGCAAAAAAATTGCAACCCAATCCGACTTGAACCCGTGGTAGACCGAGTTGACTCGGAGATTCCAATCTATTTTGACAATTCTAAAAAATAATCAACATTTATGCTTTCATTCATGTTGAAGTTCCACATCAACTAAAACAAACTAAAACAATCTCATACTATGTAAATAAGGTGCACACCTTAACTTACAAGTTAATTTTATGGGATAGTATTTTTCTGCTAACATTAAAGATATATTTATTTAAATTAATTGACCTTCAAGAATTATTAGGAGTAGAATTATTAGGAGTGAAGCCTGTTTAATAGAAGCGTCCTTCAATATTCTCATATAAAATGTTATTCCATGGTAACCTCAACTCATTGACTGATATTCCATATTTCGTAACGATCACAAAATTAAAACTCAATATTCATTTATTCAAAAAAATGAAATCATTATTATTTTATATATGTATATTGTTGAAGTTGTATTCTTTTTTTCTTATCAAACTCAACTTTAATTAAAATTTACACATCCAAAATGTTAAGCTAAGTTTTAATTGAAATTTACGGAAATAAAGAACATAGAAGAAAGATCAATATAATGATCACTATTAAAAAAAACAACTAAATGAAAATTGCAATATACACATTCTTAAAATTTATTAAAACCATGTCAAACATCAAATATCTTATTCAAGTTTTGTACAATTTAAAATAATAAATTTCTAAAAAGTTAGTAAAAGTAAATTTACACACTTTTATACTCATATCCTTATTGTTTTATTATACATGATTTATCCAATATTAGTTACATTCATATTTTCATGAGATTAATGAGATAAATTTTACGTCTTAAATTAGTAAAAAAAAAGTGTTTAAACTTGTGTTAAAAATATAAAAATCAAACATTACTTTTAAAGAATCAAAGTTATTCAAATTAAAAAACAAAAGTTAAAGATGAAAATAATTTTTAAAATAAATTAGATAAATAAACAGAATATCCTTTAACATAATAAAAATAGAAAAATATACTGTGACTCACATTTTTCACTCTCATATTTTAATTTTTGATATAATTTAACCACTATATTTTTTCTTTTTAAAAGAATTAATAATCACACTAAAGTATAATTTTAGATGAAAAATAAGACAATGACAATCAGAATGCAAAGGTGAAAAAGAAAGCAAAGGAAGGACACTCTTTCTTGCCCTGCCATCAACGTTTCCATCCTCAGCTTCTTCTTCTTCTTCTTCTCTCCCTTTCACTGGTTTTCTTCCTTTTGCAGTTTGTTGTTTCGCAGAACCGAACCACTCACCATTCTTTCTAACACACAAATGGGTAGTTTTTTTTTTTTCTTTTTTTCATTCATCATGCGATTGTAGTGATAAAAAAAATTGAAACTTTGTGTTTCAATTCGCTTCCCCATCACTTTTTCCCTCTACCCATTTTCATTTTCATTGTTTTTGTTCTCTTGGGTTAGATTTTCCGGCAGAGGAAAACGAAGAGGGGAACGTGGAAGAGTTGATGATGATGGAAGGAGTAGCATCAATAGCATTGTTGCCGTGTGGCTCTATCTCAGGACACTTCATCCAACTTCCACATTCTACTTGCTATGGCCTTTCTGGCACTGGTATATCACACATGTGCATGTTTTCTTTGTTTGACTGATACATGTTTTCTAAAAACAAAAAAAAAAAAAATAAAGAAAAAACCCCTTCTTTTCTCTCCAAAGATTAGGTCAAAACGATTATTTAGTCCTTCATGTTCCTACATAAGACATGACTTTAGGATAACTCTATGAAAAAAATTTAAGTTCTGATCTTTATAAGCTTTCATTAGTGCACATGGGTCCAGGTTTATACTATGCTGCTGAAGTTTGATTTCCTAATAAACTTAATGCATTATATCCTCTAGTAGGGATTGAAAAAATTTCATTCAGGGATTGATTTCTAAATTAGAGTCACTTATAAGCATCAAATGATTATAGAATGAAAGATTATCACATGAGAATTATTCCCTTATAATGAACTTTAGGTATTAAGGGATATAGCTGCTTTGTTTTTATTTCAAATTTTAAGGGCTCCTTTATGTCCATGCTTTGTACTAGGAATTGAAGTAATTGACCTATAGGGTTCCATGTTATTTGACTTAAAATTAAATTAAACTAAATTCATCAACTAATTTAACTTCTTGTTAGCCTTTTCAGCTAAAGATTGTAGTATTACTACCAGCTTGCAAGAGTAGTAAATATCCTTTAGTGCATCAATTTTTTTACAATTTTTAATAGTTGTTCATGGTCCTGTATGGAGCTGTCTCTTTTATACGACTTTTTTTATGCTCAATTGTATCCATGTAGTAATTACGTGTACATTTTTGTTTTTTCATGAAAGAATTGGCATGTGAAAGGGAATGCAGTAGGGGTGAGGATTATCGCGTCATCAAACTCACGATCACAGATTTCAATGTAGTAATTGTGCCCTTTGTGTTGTTTATCTTTTCGTTCCTCTGTATACTTTATTCACATTTGGTTTTCATAAAATAGACAAAGAAAGAGCAAGCCACTATTGTGGAGTGCAAAGGCCACGACGCTGCAAGATTCCACAGCATTGATCATATTCATGGGTAAAGCAGTGTTATCATGTATAATTTCTTTTAAAGTGCTCATCTGGGCCTTATGATTTTGTTTTCTAATTTTCGTTGATTCTTAGTCTGTATAACTTTCTAGTTAGTTAAACAGTGAGAATAACATTATTTAGAGGAAACTACATTTCTATAATGAGGCAACTGCTTAGATATAAGTTATAATTTTGGATTATAGTCAAGTAAATGATGTCAATCTTTGTCATCGGATTCTACAAGTATTTAACTATAATGATGCTTACAGACAAATAAGCTTGTGGCTGTTTAGCATGCCAGTGGAACAGAGAAGCTGATGAGAGACACATAATTAGATAATCCATAAGTCATTATCTAGTTTTTCTATGGTCCTTGTAGAGAGTTTTTTTTTTCGTACAAAACACTTAGTTGGTGTACTTTGGGATACATTAACTTAGATTGAACTATTAGTCACTATAGTTTCACACAAATTACAAATTGGATTCTAGTCGCTGTATTTCCCGTTCATTTGGGTTTTTTAGTCCTTATATGGTTTCTCACGTTAGGATATTTCCTTCTATTTGCTGTGAAGGATTTTTCATTATAGTTTGCAATTATTAAACTATTTGTCCATAAGAGACTAAACGTCCAAATGAATGAGACTACCTTTTGTCTTTCAACCTGTATTTAACATGAGTGATTTTCGGTAATTGTCTGTGTTAGATTAAATTTCCTCTATTTATGTTGATTCTTTGTTTTCCGTTGGCTGGTTAGTTTCTCTTTCAGAGCATGTTTGAATTTTTCACAGATTGAAGTTCTCACTCATTTACATTTTTCTTCACTTTGAATTTTTTATGGTAACAAGTTCATTGTTGGCATATTAAACTTATTGTTTGCATCCACCTTTGAACAGTTGGGGTAAGGATATCACTGGTATGGTTGAGCAAAAGGATGGGAAGAAAAGAATCTCTGTTTCATTCGAGTGTGAGACACTGAAAGCCGATAAGGCAGCAGAAGATCACATCAAGAAATTCATGCCAAAGTTAGCCGGGCTGGATGCTGTTGGTAAGTGAATGTGACACAAGTTACTTCAGACCTTCCACCTTCAATATTTTTTCCATGTTTGCCTCCATCTGCTGTTTTTAATTTTTTCATCTCGTTTACCAACGCCAATGGCATTATCTGATTCGTGTAGTCAACCTCTCTTAGTAGGATAAGGTTTTGGTTGGTTTATTGTTTTTAAACTTATCTTCTGAAGAATTCCGTTTTATTTCATCAACAAAAGATTAAACAGTGAAACAATGGAAAGATGCTCAAAAGAGTATCCTCACAGTTCTAAGTTGTTGCTAGTCTTGGATGATAGTTCTACTCATTACACAATTTTGAGATCTTTGATAATTTATGGTCCTTTTCTTTGCTATTTCCCTGTTGTGGCCTGTATATCTTTTCATGCATTTTGAATGGAGGAAGTGAAAGCGTAATGAAGAGACCAGGATTTGATCATGCTATGCAATCTGAACCGAACCATGAGGCATTCCTCTTGGAATTACACTTTGCTAAAAGAAACCAGCGTCATATTTCTTATACTTTCTTTTACTATTAATTGATTAAACATGAAGATTTGAGCCTGTGGCAGGTTCTAGATGCTGCTGTATTTGATTACTATGATATTTTGATTCTCATGTATTTTGCATGGCATGTACTTGCATGAGACTTTTTTTCTCTCTTAAAGAATCTTTCATTCTTTTGGACCATCAAACTACCATTTTTGGTATTGAGAAGTGTGATGCATGCATGAGCTTAAGCGCAAGGATACAGTCAGTTTAATTTGTTCAATGCATTATATTATATATCTGGACCAGTTCCTCACCCCTTGCATGCTCAGTGTTTTATTTGATGTTTGAATAATTGCAGTTAACATAGGAAAGATGAAAATTTCTGGATTGGATTTTGGAGCAGAGGAAGATGAAGAGACTGAGTAGAAAAAAATTGATATTTTGTAAGTAGTTTATGTCCATTAAGCGACCGAAAGAAAGAGTGAAATGACATGGTTTGAGCAAATCATGCAGAACATTGTTTTATAGAAAGGTATGAATGTATGGTTTGCCTAAAAATTCATCCTTAATTGAAGACATGTTCTCCCTTCGCAGTTTCTGTCTTTAAATTGGATTATTAAGACATGCTCCTCCACCTGAATGGATAAAAGATAGAACATGTCAAATTTAGTATAATAAACACTGTTAACTTATATAATCACAATTTTGTTCTAATTGAACAACATTCACAATCCAAATCATCATTTTGTGATTGATTATGAGTTTAATGGCTCAGCCTTGACAGTGTTTATCATAATTCTACAGTTAGCCAACCAATCACGTGTCAGCAGTGATATGATTTTTAAAGTGATTATTATTATAGAAGTCAACTAAATTATCACATCTTACATTTGTGATTACCATGTAAAATTATTTTACTATCTTAGCATATAATTTCTATACTCATTTGGAACCCTTTTATAAGATCAAAATAAATTTTGGGGTCTGATGAATGGAGTATGAGTTGTAAACCCTCTGGCATGTATTTAAGAAATTTGGTATTATCTATTTTATAATTGATCTAAGAGTAATTCTGATAATAATATATTAATTAAGACAATTCAATGTTATTAGATTAACTATTTTTTACTTTCGATAAACGAGTTAATTTATTATTCTTTTTATGATTATTAAAGTTGAAAATTGGTGACTTACTATATTTGTGGCATGTAACTGGTAACATTAATGTCAGTAGTGCATATTTATGGCATAATGTTTTATAAAATGGTCATTGATCAGAATGAGTACGTAAAATTAGTTTTATTTGACAGATACAGTGCAGTTTTAACGGTGTCCATGCAGTCATTGTCATGTTAAAAGCTGTCATGGTTTTAGCTGGAACGTGTTGAGTGAAAAACACGTTATATATCTTACTTTTTTTTTACCTTCTTTAATTATTGATTTATAATTTTAATTTTTTCCATAATTTTGATTTTCTGGTTTCAGTTAATTTCACTGTTAGCTAACTAAATTGATCAGTATAATAATACAAAGACTTTGTTCGTGTCTGACAAAAAATATAAAGATGTTGTCCACTTTGACTGAAAGTATGTGGACCAAGAGAAAAACTTTTTTAGTATGCTTTTTTACGCACAGGTGGACTTCGAAGTGTGGAGCTCAAAAATTCTCTTCAAATGAATCTGAAATTAGAAAATGCTACTAAATCAAAATGACTCTTAAGAAGTATTAACTATTGCACACCCAGGTCAGAAACCTACAAATCAATTCACAGTGTACCACATAGTTCTAAGTAAAGAACCACCTTCTATTTGATTTATTAAAATAAATGTTGGCAATATTTATAATCAGTGTAAAATGCTGGCATGAGTTGAGACAGCAACATGAAGCATAATAATGCAATGTAGAGAGGTTTGAATCAAAATGGGACTTATAGCTGTTGCTGAGCACAATTTCACCCTTGAGCAAACAGTACTGCGCTCAACCAAATTTCATGTTAAGATTGAATTCCAATCTGCCAAGGAAACATCACAATTTCAGAATAAAACTAGATAATGCATATGTCTGCATCATTTTTACTCTTTACAATACTCGAGAATAAAAAATCATACAATGAATGAGTTTGTTTGTCTTTATTTCTTTCAAAAAGTGTTTTTTAAAAGAATATACATATTTCAGATTTTTTTGGGTGTTTGTCTAATCTGCTTATCTTAAAAATAAACATATTCCGTTTCTTTAATAAACTGTTAAGCAAGTGATTATTTTAAAAATGTTTTCAAAGTCTAATCAAACTGGTCTAACATCATAGGTGTTGTTGGTGTGTTCTCTAATCAGATTTGGAGTTTCATCTTGATAATCTGTATAATAAAACATTCTGATAAATGTCAAAGGATATTACCCAGATGAAACTTCAATTCTGATGGGAGAATAGTATCCATTTCTGCAAACTTTTAACTAATAATAAACTAAAACACCTGTTAAAATTTCATGAAAATGGGTCTAGTTCTCACAAAGAACTAGTTTTTCATTCATAAAAAATGAAAATTAAAAATTACAGGAAGTTATGGACTTCACATACACAGGGAAATACCTGAGAATCATTAATATCTTACTCATTTTCAGATACATCCTCTGAATCAGACAGTGGTAACAATGTGCAGACCCCAAGCAAGTGACCATTTAGGCAGACATAATACTCAATATAATCTTTATGGGAACCCAACCTGCACTTAGCACTTTGTGGAATCATATTGGCCTGCAGCATGCTCCACAATTTTGCCTTACAATAGGGGCAAATCTCATTTGGATGGAGCTGTGCACCTCTGTTAACTATCATCTTCTTAACGTTTGATGATGCAAACGACTTGAAAATTCCTCTGAAGAATCCTAAATCACCAGCTTCACCTTGGTCAATATGCTCACAAGGCTCAGACACATACAAAACATCATTCAGACACTGTGGCATGAGAAAGCTCTTTCCTAATGTTTTAGAAAACCTTGTCTTGTTAACAAAATGACCAGGAACCTCAACATTATCGAACAAACCACCTTGTGTGCAACCAGAACAGAATATGAGAAGCTTCCCCAGAGCCCTCCAGTTCCCATCTGCACTGTGGCTTCCACTGGATTGCAGATCAAGCATCATCTTAGGAGCTCTTGTTCTACAAAACTCTTTCCATAAAACTCTCTTAGCAATATCATCAAACCATTTGCATGCACATGACAGAGTAGCAATTAGATTGGGGTTCCAATTCAAATGCTGAAACACCAAGAATATCACATCTTCACTTAAATGTCCCTTGGTGCATTGACAGCTAGCTGAATGTACACATCGATACTGCTTAGTGAGAATCATTTCCTTCACCTGAAGTTTACACAGAACACTTGTCAGTTTCTTACTACTTTTTCCATGTCATACTTTAGAACATTCATACATTTCACAAATCTTAATGACCAAATTTCTTAATGTAACCAATACTAAACTCTGCAAACAATAACATACAAAACACATACCATATAAGTAGAATTGACTTCATCAAATTGCTTTCTAACATACTAAAAGCTTTTTCAAGAAAATATATGTTTTTCTCCCTCCCAATGTAACAATCTATAATGTCTAGATATGATCTTTGTAGTATCTGTGTTTCATAGGTTATAATCAATAAAATCCTATCTATATCTTCAAACAGAAAATGAAGGGTGCAACTTTTCATTGAAGGAGGAATGAACAACTGATGAAACAACATACATGTAGAATGAGGCATGAAATATAAATCAATAATACTCACAACAAAACTCAAATGCAGAAAACAAATCCCATAGAGAGAAGGATATTTCAGTTCAAGCAAAAGCACTGCAAGCAAGACCAGGCTTAAAAATACTTCAAAATTCAAGCATCTAAGTGTGAAAAACTATCACAAACTCAACGTACATAAAAAAGATAATTAAATGTATCAGATAAAGCAGAGAATTCAGAGCTACACGTAAATCACATTTTTCATTTCCCAACACCAATAACCCAATCTACAGCAGCCACGTCACAGAACAAAGTTAAAAGACATGACACATCTCACATGGCACCTGAAGCTTAACATAAATTCCTTAATCCTTACTACATAGACAAATCCAAACTCCAAAATGACCCTTCACTAGATTCCACAGAATCCACACTCAAAACTAGAAATTTAAGAAAACCCTCCATTCAAACGAAAAACCAAAATAAAACTAACAAAAAAAGAAGAGGAAAATGGATCGGTATCTTGAAATTAGACAAAAAAATGCAAAAAAAAAAAAAAAAAAAAAAAAAAAACACAAAAAAAAAAAAAAAACAAACAAACAAACCCAGATTGTGACTCAGCTTATGGAACTGCCTTTAGCCATAAAAGAAACAATGGTTTGCTTTGTGGGAAAGGAAAGGGAAAAGGGTATCTGAGAAACAGTAAAATCAAAAACAGACAAAGAGAAAAGCAGCAACTTGTTTGCAAAAGTGGCGATAAAATTATCTGTAATTTTCACCTCTGAGAAGGGACAATTCGGTCCACAAAAAGCACAGGGCAACACACTCAACTCGAAGCACCAAAAATGCAAAGAGATAAAGAGAAGGTACGAGGAAGAAAACCAAAGAAGATGAAAAAATAAAGCAAGAAAAAGAACCAGAAACAGAAACATTTGAAGAGGAAAAAAAGTGTAATATATTTCAAGACATGCATAGAGTAACTGAGTGAGTACGGACTCTATCAAGGGCAAATGATACTGTGACACGTGTCAACGATGTCATCTTGGTCCAGCTGGCACAGCACGATTCTAAAGTAGCATTTCGAAGGCTGATTTTGTAGGGTATTCAAAATTCAACCAAGTTGTCTCAAACACTTTCTTCAGAGTTTATAAAAAATAAAAAATAAAAGTTTTTTTTAGTAATAATTTAACTTTTATATACTTTTATTATAAAATAAAACATGTTTTCAACTGATATAAAATTTAATTTCAAAAAGTGTTCTTTTTATTTACTCTTTACAAAACCCATATGAAATGTAATGTCTCACTCACTCACTTTCCTTGATTTCTCATCAATTATATCTTATTTCACAGCAATCAAACAATGATTACATTTTTTTATGGAGGAAAAATAAAGTAAATGAAAAAAAATATATAGTTGGTAAGTTTAACAATTTCCCAATTTATTAAATATGATGTTTAGTAAAGAGAAAACAAAAAAAAAGGTGATAAAATATACAAATAATTTATTGGATTATTTAATTCTAAAATATTATTATTATTATTATTATTTATTATTATTATTATTATTATTTTATCTAATCTATTCTTAGGATTTTCTTTCATTTTCTTTAACAAAGACTAAAAAAAGATTATTTTTTAGCTACAGTTCATGTCTGCCAGGTGTCGCATTCTTAGTGTTGGGGCTTTCATTTTCAATTTTTTTTTATTTTTATTTAGATAATTGATATTGTTATTTTGTGTCAAGTTGCTGCTTTATCTTTCAGCTGTTTTTTTTAGTTTTTTAGCTAAATCAACACAACTTGCAATTTCTTTATTCTTCTTCTTGCTTTCTCACTTGGCTCAACCTTCTTTTTTTTCTATTGGATTCAATCAAACTTGCAATTTTGGGTTTATAAGTAGTAAGTAAAAATAAAGTGATTTTTTTTATTGAAATTAGTCTCATTAGTTTTATAATTTGTTATCTTGTATTGGTTATAAATTATATAAATAATTTTTAAGGTATTTTATTAAGATTATAAAACAAAATGTAGCAGTATTTAATTAAGATTTTTCTTAAATTATAAGAGTATGTTGATTTAAAAAAAAAAAAAAAACTATTCACAACGTGTCTTACATTAGTTGTTTTCAAAATGAAATGCTTTTAACTATAATTGAAAAGTGCATTGATAAATAATTATGAGGGAAAAGAGAAAATAATGATAGATAAGATATGTAAGATAATGAAAAGGACAGGAAAAAAGAAAAGAAAAAGACGAAAATGGGCTCGTATTACAATTTTCCAAAATATAAACTTCAATTATTTATTTAAACGCTAGTAAAATAAGTGAATTAAATTTAAATTTTGGCCCCTTTAAAAAATAAAAAATCAAGCTTGCAATGTTTAAATTTCTTTTCATTTCGATTTTATAAAAATATTTTCAATATTTTAAAATTTATTTATTTTTAAATATTTACTTGAATTAAAGATGAAAAATAGATAAAAAAAACTAGCTAATTAATTATCTAAATAAAATTATATTTTATGAAATGCTAACTATACATAAATATCCATATATTTTATTTAAAAGTGTTTTCTTTTTGTCACGTATGTGTATGTACTTCAATTTAGCCTACAATAATATCAAAATAGTCAAATAATCATCGTATATAGTCACTGTATATGAGAAAGTTGTGAGACCTTTAAAAAATTAGCTTTTAGATGTAATATGCTAATCTATAAATAGCCTTTCTTTTAAAATTCAAAATTCAACACATACAAAAATTTGTTTATTTTACCTGAAAATTTTATTCTAATTCTTTTATTTTCTATCTAGAAGTTTTCACTCATATCTCATTTGTTTTTCGATATAATTAGAATACAAATATCACCGATCAAAATAATGAATAGAGTAAATTTTCTTTTTACCCATTTTCTAGAGCCAAATAGTGTTTTTCTGGTTACATGATCTTTGTTGAGTTGCATGTAGCCTAACTCTACTCCAATTAATTCTTTGCAAGTTGATGATTTCAATGGTGTACTCAGGTCAATAATTTGATCTCCTAGTGAGGAAGTTGTGGAAAAGTGTTGAGGAACTTAAGAGTAGCAATTCAAGTGAGGAAGCTAAATTCTAGCCTAATTTCATTTTGTTGTCATTTAGGGTGAGATTACACTTCAGGTCATGAAATTCGGGTTGTTTTGCATGTGTTTGAAGTTATTTCACTGATATGTTGTGATGAGAGCTAAAATATCATTTTAGGAATTGGCTTATGATTGATTGGTTGCTTTTGGCATGTTTGACTTGTGTAAATTGGTCTTTTGTAGTAAATGATTCAATATGCATGATTGTGGGGGCATTTTAATTTAAATTGGCAGGTAATCTGAGTTTTGAATGAGGTCTATGATATGATTCAGTTGCTATTTGAGAATGAACTGGAAAGTATAAGGGTATGTGTGTTTTGAAAATTTTGGACTGATTTGGTTTTTCATATGGTAAGAGCAATTATAGGTATGGCAACAGGTCGGGTCAGACACGGATATTGTCTACCCGCCTCGTTACTCGTCGGATATTCGTTTAAAAAATCTCCACAAATTTTTTTAATACTCGTGGGTACACGCGAATATTTTAAAGAAGATATTTTATAAATTTTAAAAAAAGTACAACAAAATATAAAGTAAATTAAATATAAATTAACTTTTAATTTTAATTAAATTTAACCTAATAAAATAAAAATTAAATTTTAATTTTAATTAAATTTAACTTAATAAATATAAATTATTTTTTTACGGGTAACATATACCCGCAGGTACAGACAGTATGATGGTTGCACCTAGGGATGTCAAAAAAATATGTACCTATGACTATCCGCGAATAAAACCCGCAACGAGTAGCAAATGGATATTGTAAATGGATACCCGCGGGTAACGGGTACGAGTATTTTTAATATATGCATGTTAATGGGGCGGGTACGGGTATCATAGTATCCGTACCCGTGGATACCCGTACTCGCTATACTCTAATTTAAATTAAAAATAAAATAAAAGACATGATTAAAATATTAACATATTGATTTTGAATGAGTTATTTTTCTATCAATTATTTTTAAAAAATCATTTCTTTGTAAACTGTCATTCAATACTATTTTAAATGGATTATTTGGACTTTGTTTAAAATTTATGAATGTTATGTATTGTATTTTATTTGAATTTATGATTAAAATATGTTGTTAAATATTTATTTTTATTTTTCTGTAAATATCTGCGAGTACCCATGGATATCCGTGAATATTAAAAAATTATGCAGGTACTCGCATAATGGATACCTGACGAATATAGGTACGAGAACGGTGCAGATATTTATCCAGCGAGTAGGGTACGAAGGAGCTATTACTCGTACCTTACCCGCCCTGTTGACATTCCTATTCGCACCTAACCCATTTATAAACGGATATTAAAATACTTATTACCCGTTACCTACAAGTAATAGATATTTGCGAGTACCAACTATCCACCGTGGATTTTATCCGTAGATATCCACGGGCACAAATATTTTTGGCATCCCTAAGCAATTGAAAATTGTTGATTTTTGGCTAAGATATTGATTGAATTTCAAAACATGGCTTACAATTATGTTTGGATTACTTAACTAGTTGGTGAGGTTTGTGTTGGCTTGAAATTTGCAGGTTTTTGTTATCTACATACTAGTTTGGCTCATTAATCGATTACATTCTGTTCGTAAAAGATTAGCAGTTGCAGGATTTGTGATCTGCAGTCTAGTAATTGATTATACCCTATTGGTAATCGATCATCAGTTCAAAATTATTAAATTATACTACATGAAGAAAAATGTTGGAATTTTTTATTCGACATCCATAGTTAAAATAGTATGTACGCTAATGTGATGAAGTGTGTGTGTGTGTGTTTGTTAGAAAATGATTACTCAAATAATACTAATAATAAAAAAAATAAAAAAAATGATATGATAATAATTATTAAATCAATAATAATACTAAGACATATATATATATATATATAATAACAATAATAAATAAAAAGTAAACAAGGAAAGGAGTAGAAATATCTTGGGTTGAGGCACGCATAGCGCTATCCTTAGAGAGAAAACGCCCTACTGCACAAAACTAAACAAATACACAATCATATGTGTTTCAAACCATATGCGTTTCTCTCCCAAGATACAACAACTCGTCAGATCGATCGAGTGCAGCAAAGGATCTTCGAACCTTATGAACACCACTGTCTTAAAGATAATATAGAGAAAAAAGAAGAACACTTTTGAGAGAACTCTAGTATTTGTTGTTTTTGTTGTTGTGTCTTTTCCCATGCACCTAAGCGGTATTTATAGGTAGAAAAGGGAGACAAAGAAGTAAATAGTAATAAGAATATAGTCGTTAGCTATAAAAAACATTAACCCATAAATTAAAGGTCTATAAAAACATGAGTAACAGTAAATTTTTTATTTTAATTATTTATTTTTTATATTATATTAAAATATTTCCAACAATCCCCCACATAATTTTAAAAATAAAATAAAATGAAATATATTATCTTTTAAAATAAAATATTTTAGTTCAGTGTAAGGAACCTTCCGGGTCTGACCCTTACACCTAGTGTTTATAAACTTCCACTCGAAAAAATGCAGAGACTTGATTGTCTTGAACTACATCCCCTGTGACTGGATTTTAGTAAATAATACATACAATATCGGTGTTCATTATAGGTTCTAATCATGGGTGCACGTTACGGCCATGTGCATGTATCTTGTTTCATGAGTGTCACTTAGAGACTTGCCCATGTCTCACAATGGCAGCCCCACCATCACACTCATTAGGTAAACCCTCAAAGGGTGGTTTGTGACTCACACCCCTACAATAATTGTCATTGGGTTTATTAAAAGGTATTTTATAAAATAAGCATAATAATGCACATACCTCAACCTAATTATTGCCACAATTTATAGTACGCCTCGCCATTAGTCAACAACAACTTCGTTGTTACCCATTGAACTCCATTCCATGGGATTGCCATTCATGTGGAGATGGGTGTCCATTGTTGCAACTAATTTATGGGCTATAATCTCTTTTCCCTCGACAACTCAAATACTTGTTATTGATGCATTAACTCTTTGATAAGCAAATTTGCAATATTTTTTTCCAACCTGACAAAGTGAAGAGAGACAATACCATGAGTAATTTAGTTTATAATATAGGGTTAAATATGTTTTTAGTCCCTCAAGTTTCAGCAAAATTTTGGAATTAGTCCCTCATCAAAACTTTTGACCAATTTAGTCCTTCATCTTTCAAAATGCATGAATTTAGTCCTTTTAACCAAATTTTGTTAAGTTTATCTGATGTTTCAAGCGCATTTCATGATAGTATTTAAATTATTTACACTGTTTGACACATTTTTGCTTCAATGTTAACTTAAATACTATCATGAAATGTGCTTGAAACGTTAGATAAACTTAACAAAATTTGATTAAAAGGACTAAATGCATGCATTTTGAAAGATGAATGACTAAATTGATATAAAGTTTTGATGAGGGACTAATTCCAAAATTCACTGAAACTTGAGGAACCAAAAACATATTTAACCCTATAATATATTTGTCTCTCATTCTCATATGTCAATTTCATTGACATTTTTACTAAAAATTTTAAATATAACAATTTAATTGTCAGGATGCATTAGAAAAATGAATAATTTATGATTGCATAGTAAATCATGACAACAACATTTTAACATATTTCTATGATAATGCACCTCTATCCAGAGTATAGAACATAACCATAACCAGTAGTTTATTTTGTCACCAAAATCAATATCCAATTTACATTATCCTTCAATAATCTCAAGACATTGGACATATTGCCATAACTAGAAGAAACACAAATAATATTACACTAGGTGGCAAAACAGTGAGGTATATATTCATTCACGAGGTATATATTCATTCACTTTATAATATATAACTAAGATTTTTTTTATTAACAAGTATGTTAACCATTGTAAGACACCCCCCACACTTTGAAATAATTAAATGTGATTCTTTTTTATTTCATAACTCATAAGAAGTTTTATCACAATCTTTTGTGTTCAAAATATGGTAAGCATGATATAAAATTTCATTAATATAATGTTAGGCAAGCTAGAACTTGTATAATAACATTTACCATATCAAAGCATTTTTTTTCTTTCTTTCTTTCGCTGCACCATTATATTAACACCATACACTATATGAAGATGTTACTTAATGAATAATATCATTAGTTTCACACAAAAACACTCATTTATAAAGACATGTATCATCACTTCTTTAATTAATTAATTTTGCACCTCAGAATTTTATAATTTGAATGGTCTCTAACCAAACTTAACAACAATTATAATAATAGCATGTCATATAACATAGCTTTCAACATTTGTAATAATCAAAGAAAAATTTACTAAATAATTTATTACAAGATAAAAACACTTAACTCAAACAAGCCATCATAACTATATCATTTACCAACCAAAACACATGTCTTGAATTAATAATTCTATCGCACTTAAGAAACACTTCATAATTATGTTGAGCTAAGAAAAAATCTAGAAGACAAGTTTAATTACTTGACCATCCCTCAATTTCTTATATAAAGATATTTTTTTTTAATCATCACACACATTATCATAAGCATGAAAATAATTCATTTTAATTTCATGTCATAAGCAATAATTTTAAATTCATAAATTTGATAAAGATTATATTTATTATCAATCATTTTTCTTTTCATATCAATATCAAGATTTTTTTTTCCTTTGCAAATGCAAAGTTTCACAACTCAATAATATTTTTAGTATGACAAACATTTCTCAATTATATTCATACAAAACACTTAAAATATATACATCATATAGAACATCTTTATGAATGGAAAGAGTAGACAATATTAAAGCATTAAATTAATATAATAGGAAAAACATTAGCTTTAGACATCACAAAAAATTATTCAATGAGCCAAAAAAAAAAATTATTTGTTCATAGTTTCATGTATTGTTACAATTAGAAGTAAAAACAATTATACACATAAATTCTTAGGCTTAGTTGAAACTGATTTAGTTATAACCATAATAAACATATTAGTTCATAAAATGTGTTTTCAGTCTTCAGCTCTATATTATTTTTAATTTTACAAATGAATACAAACGAGTAATCAGAAATAGAAATAACAATAATTTTTTTTCTCTCTAAGAATGTTAGAAAATGATTACTCAAATAATACTAATAATAATAAAAATAAAAAATGATATAATAATAATTATTAAAATCAATAATAATACTAAGACATATATATAAAACAATGAATATTAATCAAAGATCAACAATTATAATAACAATAATAAATAAAAAGTAAACAAGGAAAGGAGTAGAAATATCCTGGATTGAGGCACGCATAACGCTATCCTTAGAGAGAAAACGCCCCTACTGCACAGGGCTAAACAAATACACAATCATATGTGTTTCTCTCCCAAGATACAACAACTCGTCAGATCGATCGAGTGCAGCGAAGGATCTCTGAACCTAATGAACATCATTGTCTTAAAGATAATATAGAGAAAAAAGAAGAACACTTTTGAGAGAACTCTAGTATTTGTTGTCTTTGTTGTTGTGTCTTTCCCCATGCACGTAGGTGGTATTTATAGGCAGAAAAGAGAGACAAAGAAGTAAATAGTAATAAGAATATAGTCGTTAGCCATAAAAAACATTAATCCATAAATTAAAAGTCTATAAAAACATGAGCAATAGTAAGTTTTTTATTTTAATTATTTATTTTTTAAATTACATTAAAATATTTCCAACAGTGTTATGAATATGTGAATGAGGAGGTTATATCATATGAAATGGTGTGAGAGGAATGGAATGAAATATTTCAAGGAGGTCATTTCAATAAAGGGATGTGATATATATTGTCTTGTATGATATGTTTTGGTTGCATGGCCATATCTTTCCTAATGAAGAAGGGTGTGGTAAAGTTAGTTAGTGTTATGCATTGAATAGGAACACCCTTTGTGAAGTCATTGTTATATTTTACTAGACTCATATACTCATGTAGAGGATGGGTCTAGGTGGTAAAGAGTGAAAGACGTTTTTATAGTCGATTTTGAGGTTGGGGACCTATTTTCTTTTAAGCTATAGAGAATTTACTCTGTTATGAGAAGGGAGAAACAAGATATATTACTGATATGTGACATTTGAGGTTTTAAGGATTAAAATTTCACGAGCAGTGCACGACTTTTGGAGTATGATTTAATGCATAATTTTATATATTGAGTTAGTATTATATTTTACTAAAGTGTCTTGAATTGTATGATAACCGGATTATTAAAGGTTGTGTTTGGTTTGTTGAGATATTGAATTCTAAACTATTTATGTAATTAATTTACCGTCTTTGGTTTGTGGCTATTTGTATTCTTTTCTTTTTCAATGATCACTATCATAATTTGAGCAGAAAATATTATAAGTTAATGATGAAAATTAGTAGATGTAGCCGATTTTTTGAGTTTTTTGGTGCTTTTTATTTTGGATGAATGTATATCCTATATACATCTAGTGTTGTTATAGTTATGCTATATTTTAAAAACTTTTGTCGACCTATGAACTATATTTTGAGAAACTAATCTATAAAAGACTATAATTACTACTATGTGTATATGTTTTTTTTTTCTCCCTCATTGCTTAGGTTTGTTTTTATATTGATTATGTAAGGAATTGAGAAAATAGAAAGATCTATTTTATACGAGTTTTTAGATTTTTTTTCTAAAATAAACCTATCTTAAAACAAAATATCCAAATAAATCTACTCCCGCTTTAATTTCTACACTGGACCTATTGAAAATTCAACTTTTTAGAAACCAAATTCTCAAAAGTAAAATATCTTTCCACTCCTTTTCTCTATTTCAAATTCCCAACAAAAAGATCATGTTAGAATGTTAATGATATCAAGAATAACGTAATAACGTTAAAGTGTTGGTTAATACTTATATAAGAACACATAATTATTGAAGAAAAAATATATTAAACATAAATAAGTCCAGTCAAAGTTTTTTGCATTAAATAGATTTTAAAATTTATTATTATTTTTTAATAACTTTATTTTATAAAGTTTGATAGATTTTTTGAAAAAAAAAAAATCAGAGATAACCCCAGTAATATATAATAATATATGAATTCAATCCATACATAGCATTAATACTACTTTGAATTCAAAATTTTAAAATAATAAATGTATTATAGATATTCTTCATACGGTATTACATTTGTTTTATTCAATATAAAAATGAGACTCATAATAAAATGGGTTAAATATATTTTTAGTCTCTTAACTTTCAGTGAATTTTAGAATTAGTTCATTTTGAAATTTTGGACTAATTTAGTCATTCATCTTTCGAAATACGTTGATTTAGTTCTTTTATAATCAAATTTTATTAGGTTTATTTGATGTTTCGTACGCATTTCAAGATTGTATTTGAGTTGTTTATAATGTTTGACACATTTTTGCTTTAATGTTAAGTCAAATATTATTATGAAACGCACTTGAAATGTCAAATAAACTTAACAAAATTTGATTAAAATGATTAAATTCACGTATTTTGAAAGATAAAGGACTAAATTGATCCAAAATTTTAAAATAGACTAATTTTAAAATAGACTAATTTTAAAATTCACTTAAAGTTAAGAGACTAAAAATATATTTAATCCTAATAAAATTTCTTGATTGCAAATTATGTAGGATCCTGGTTCTTAGTTTGAAAGTGAGCCTTCTCTTAAGGGAAAGTTTCCTATAAAGATGAAGTATAGTGTTGTAGAGATTCCATTCTGTGAATGAGGTCTCTTTGGGCTTTTTGAGAATGTCGATGTCACTGTTGAAGTGGAAATATGTAATATTTCAACTTTTTTTTCACGCGTGACTTAGAAGCACCTTTCAATCTAATCAATTTTTCAATTTTTCAAATCCATTAATGCATCTAATTTTGGCAATACTTTGTACCCAATCAACCACAAAACTAAGTAAACTTTTTTTTCTTCTTCTTCTTCACATTCATGCACCAAAACCTCACAATTTTAAATCATTTCAAGGACCAATAATTCACAACAATTTGAAAAAGGGATTATTTCTATACCCTTTTTACATTTCCTATAATAATGAACGATGATTAAGGAGAGTGAAATTAATACGTTGACACTAAATTAAAAAAAAACTAATAAATCAACCAAGTAATATATTTTTAATTTTGTTTAAAATTTATAAATAATATTTTAACATTGTGAAAAACAAACTTAAAAGTATAATTAAAAATGGGCCTAAGAAGGATGTTAGTCAATTACACTGAAAAACCATTTGGGATTTTCCTTTAAATAGTCACTGGAAAATATTACATGTCTATGAAGAAAGTAAATAAAGTACAAAGTGATACGTATTACTCTATTCGGATAACGTTATTTAAATTCTCCCTTTGATTAGCGATCATAATCTTATTTTATCATAAATGATTGAGATATGCTCTCTTTTTTCCTCTTTATAATCGCAACTAGACTACCTTTCAATTTCTTAAAATTTAAACGAGCTTTATTTAACAAATTTGTTATTTCAGACTCATATAATTAAATAAAGATTTAGTTACCTATTTGATATCAGTTTACTCAAAAAGTTTCAATTTAGTTTCTATTTGACATTTTTTTTTCAATTGAGTATCTATTTTAGTTCTTTTTATCAATTGAGTTGTAATCTTTTAAAAGTTAACTCGATTAGGTTTTTCTCTAAAAAATATTACAAACAACATCAAGATCAAAGTTAAAATTAATGTTATATGTTAATTCGTCATTTTTTAAAAATAAATTAGTTTTCTTACAAAACATTTTGGTGTCCACGTGTTAGGTCTCGTGGTGTGTGACATGTGACATTGTCTATGCAACATGGCAGGGCAGTATCACATGTCATAGTCAGTACCACGTGTCATTATCTGTCTCAAACACAATTTAGAGTTCAAAATTTTTATAGGTAAAAAAGTGACAAAAAAGAGTTATGAATATTAAAAATAATGGCATCAAAGTTAGGTTTAATCATTCTTTTATAAAGATGTTAAAACGGGTCATCCGCCAAATTCGAATCAGGTTAGGCCAGTCAAATATCTAAAAACAAATCGAAAAGTTGGGTTTGTCACACCAATGGACAGGTTGACGGGTTGCGTCCTCTGATTTTCTTCCATAGTTGCAAAATGATTGGGGGCTTCTCCCTGCACCTCCAATGATTTCTCTTGTACCCCCAAAACTTATCTTAATTCCGTCTTTGCCCATGGTTAAAAAATGAGTTATTATTTTTTACTGCACTGCACCCCCAAATACCCTGTGACTCACCGCACTGCACCCCCAAAAGCAGATTCCCTCCTTTGCACCCCTGCCCTTGCCCTTGGAATCTTTGACCAAGGTTTTTATTAATGTGCAGAGGCCTCCATCCTCCACACCTCTTCTCCCTCTTCTCTCTCTTCTCCCACACACACAACACAACACCCACACGTCCTCCCTCTTCTCCCCCTTCTCTCTCTTCTCCCACACACAACACAACACCCACCCACGTCCTCCCTCTTCTTTTTTTTTCTTTTAGGAAACGGATTATGTAATCCGTTTCCTTTTATTTTTTTTTTAAAAACGGAT
>Ga0214542_1000981_pt1 | contig 56626 bp, 27 predicted proteins | sample CNSS1metaG_FD_160096 | JGI IMG/M metagenome (GOLD analysis project Ga0214542, IMG submission 160096) | Root nodule microbial communities from cowpea collected in UCLA plant growth center, Los Angeles, California, USA - CNSS1 | ecosystem: Host-associated > Plants > Roots > Nodule | place: USA...
GGGAAATAACACATTAATTTCAATTTTAACTTTCTTTCTTATTTCACCACTCATATTTGATTTAAAACTCAAACTCAACTTTAACTTCTCTTTTCTTTAAAGTATCGATAACATAAAATGTGTAACTTAGATAAATTCTAATAGGTTATGATTAATAATTTAACCTTCCCTTTTCTTTCATCAATATTTCTTTTTCACTTTAGATAAATTTTAATAATGTAATATAGATGAACTTAGATTACATAATTTCTGATTCGTGCGTTATAACATTTAAATAAGATTATCCTCAAAAATTCTTTTGGACTTTATTTTAATAATTACATCCAATTGACCTTATTTTTATTGTCTAGGTAAAATGAGTAATAAATTTGAGTTTTTTTTTTATATATATATATATATATATATATATATATATATATATATATATATATATTTTGTTTGTATTTAGTTTTGTTCTTGTACAATTTTTTAGTTTTAATTTCACTAACATATAACCTATTGTAGGTTATTTTTACTAATGTTATATGAAATTGTATTCTTTCATAATAAATTAGTTATTATTTTGTTTGACGTCAGTTTAATGCAATATTTAGTGAAATTTTAAATTATCATATGTTTTTTATGTCAGTTAATTAATTGACCTAAAATTTGATGTTATAAAAATATTATAACGTTCATTTATTATAATCATTAGAATTACTTTGATTAAATTTGTTAAATACTATTTTAACCTTCTTTAAATTAATTTTAAAAAATATTACCTATAACAATATATAAAAAAGATACCATCTTTTATATTTACATTTCGATATTCCCATTTTACTCTTAATTATATAAAGAGAATATCCTTTTTTGTGTTCACATTTCAATATTTCCATTTTGTCTTTAATTATTATTTTAAAAATTAATTATTATTTTAAAATCTCTTTTGTCTTTAATTAAAAAAAATTTGTATACATATTTTATTTTTTAAATTTTATATTTAAAAATTATTTTAATAATTAATTATATATTTATTATTTATTTTAACTCAAATTTTTATAAAAATTAAGAAAATGCTAACGGTATTTAACAATTAGGATGGTTGTAACTGCTTAAGTTCACGAATTTAAAATATTTAGTGACGGTTGTAACTACGGTAAAATCATAAAATTTTTAAAATGAAAATTGAAAAGTCTAAAATCTACTTATCAAAATCTGTCTTTGCCTTCCACGACAGAATTCAGCACAAAATATTATACACCTTCAATTTAAGCTTTTCCATTGTTATTTGAAAATAACTTTTAAGTGAGTTCATAGGTAGGTATAAGCTAATTCTAAATGGGAGAGAGGAAATTAACATTATCCATATGCCACTACATATTAAAAAAAAGGAAGCACATGTCACAAAAATTATAAAGATTTCACATTATTGTTGTCAAATGCAATTTTCCTTTTTAATTCTTCTTTTCATGCACAAAAATCAAACTATGCTCCTGCCGGTTCAACATTTTAATCTTAACAATAACATTCTGTGTTTTAATAATTAAAGTGAATAATTTCTTAAGTGATTTTTATCAAACAATTTCTTACGTTTCTTTTATGAAAAAAAATGAACTTCTCTCATCTTTATTCATTTAATTGTACTGACAAATTATTCAAGCATCTATATCGGTGGATGGAACTTTAAGCAATCTAAGGTCTGAAAAAAGTTGAGTTCAGATTCTCTACTGATTTTTTCGGTAGTGTCCTCTGCTGAGCATTAAAAATACATTATACTGATATTTTAAATATCTTTTTAATATATTTTAAAATGTCAAAATGAGTGGTAATAAGTATATTATGAAGGCACAGTAAAGGAACAACACAAAAAAACCAGCAGAGAATCCAAATTCAAAAAAGTTCGGTTAATACGATGATAATTAATTTACAGGGTACCAGCTTTGGTAATAAAGTTTTGCAATCAATGAACCAATACTTTCTTTATTAAAGTTGTTAAATATTTTTTTATCATCTAAGTTCAAGAACTCTACTCTAATTTCCTTAACTCCTAGTCTTCCAAGACTTCAAAGAATGGCCCAACTCTTTTGAGAACCACAGATAAGGTATTCATGTATACTTAAAGCATTTTTCATTTACCCCTTTATCAAAATGAGTTGCAAAAGTTTACACTACATGGGAAATGTAAACTATTATCAAAATAATCACAACAACTTAAACAACAACAGCATAAGATAAAAAACATTTTAAAAGAGCATAAAGTATAAATCATAGTTTTGTTAAAACATCAAAAGTAAAATACAAGCTTCAAAGTATTTCTAAGGTTGTTAGCAATACAACCAATGTTGCAATTGATGAAGAATGATTGTCACTAGAAATTTGTTGTTGTTGCAATAATAAAAGTAAAAGAATAATTGATTATTTCTACAAATATATTGAAGTTTTATATGGGATATAACAAAAAAAAATATACTATAACATCAAAAAGTTCAATAGGTACTGACATTGATGAACTTTGTAGGAGTTGAACAAGTAGTGTAGTACTACAAGAAAATTTTTCATTAACAACCAATTTTAATAACAAAAAATTATTAGTCACTATTGTGTTTAGATACCAATTTATAAAATAAAATATTATTGATTACTAAAATAATCATTATTATGAAAAAAAAATCATAATTGATCACTAAATTTAGTATTTCTAGTAGTGCAAAGTCTCTCATACGTCCATGAGACTTATTGAAATATGATGACTAATATCAAATTAACTCTTCATTTTTGTAGTAGTTTCCTACTTTTTCCTTCTCATTATTCAAGTATGACATAGATGAATACTCACTTGATAATTAACCGTTTACGAAGAGCCTTCATGATAAGACATTTTAGAAAAATGCAATTGTGACTTTTCATCTCACACAATCTTGTGTATCGTGTACATACTTAGTCTATGTCCTTCATTAATATTGGGTTTAACATATAGGTTATCAAATCACTAATTAATGTTTAGTCTCACACATAAGATGTATATATCTCGGTGTGAAGGGTGTTTTGGAAGTTTCACATCGATTAGAGATAAGGTCAATTTGTAATATATAAATGAGAGCAAATATCACCTTTTCAAGCCAATTTTGTAGGATTGAGTTAAGCTTAAAATTCACTTCTTAACACTTGTTATTAACACACAACATTGATAACCAAAGAAACCTCTTACAAGTGTAACCACACCGTTAATAAGTTTGTAGAGATAACCAAAAGTTGTTAGTCAGTATAGTAGGGAATAATTATAATATTTTATTCGGTGACTATTTTTTTAACCAATAATTTTTATTTTGTAGTTTAGTATCTAAATTGGTTACTATAATGACTAACATTTTTTTGTTACTAAAATTAGTTGTTAATAAAATATTTTATTGTAGTATAATTTGTTATTTTTCTTTGAGCATTTTGGTATCAGTAACTTCTCCTTTTATGCAAGGAGTAGGAAATCGTAAGAAGAATGACACAAGCATTATAAAGGACTTGCGGAAAAAAATACTTTTGCTTTTTTTTTTAATGATTTTTCTGTCAGGGTTGAATTAATTTATCGGGACTGAATTGATTTCATGCATAGGTTTTAAAAATTTCTAAAGGTGATAAAACCATATGTAAGTGATGAAAAGACGAATACACCAATACCAAAACATAACTTAAAAAGAAAAACTAATAAAAAACCTAATATTAAAGAGCCTCCCAATTTTAAAACTGAAAGTGTTAAATTCAAAAACTTATTTGAATCTTTCTCCTTTAGGTTGAAATATTTCTTATTGGTTCAAATGATTAATAACACTCTGTTATTATGTAATTTTTTATTCTTTAGTTTTTTTTAATCAATTGATTAATTGATTAAAGTGGTTGAGCAACTACCTTGAGAAACTTACTTGCTTGAGTTGCATTGAAAAAAGGAGACAATATATTTCTTTTCCTGCTCCTAACTGGCACAAAAAGTTGGTCCTACATAATGTCCTATATATTTTTTGGTCCCCTAGTGCCCCCAAAAATCATAGTTTTTTTTTTATATTTGTCATAAAATAATATAGCCTTTGTACTTCCCTCATAGGTTTTTTTCCTTTTTCAGGGTCCAATGTTTTTTTTATTTTTATAAATTAAGTATTGCATTAGGAATTCTCAATGAATAAATAAGTTTGCAGAATGAAACTTCTTCCTTTTCAATAAGCACCAACTTGAGATGCTATAAAAAACTGATCCGACTTTTTTTCCCTCATTTCATGACCAGTAATAATAGCACTAATTTTCCTCAAGATAAAAGTATACTAATATTAAACCAGTATGATGTGACCTCCAAAATGAAAAAAAAAAAAAAGAAGGTCCACTACATCAGCTCTTTTTCTCTCATATAAGAAAGTCGTTGCGTTGCATTGTGATGCTAATTGCATGAAAAGTTTAAATGTACGCAGAGAAACTGGCAAAAGGCAGTCATATATATTTTATAATATTTATGTATTATAGGTTTAATAAACGTATACTTTTCTTCTTTTCTTCTTCTTTTTTTTTCAATAATTTTGATGGTTGTTTATTGGAAGTGTGAACCGGCATCATAAGATTTGACATGCCTGCAATTGAGGGACTAGAAAGCAAGAAATAAGATTTGATTGATGCAATTGTTGTGAAGAGAGAGTGGTCTCCAAAGTAAGATATGAAACAGAGGAGTGGTATAATTGTGTGACATAGTGATGCATGTTTTGTTTTTCCATCTCAGCCCAACTGTTGGACATGTCATAGATAGTGCCCCATTTGGATTCTCCGACATAATCACCATGCAGTGTGTTCCTAAATTAGCGTAGACAGCACACAAACCCATACAAGAGAATTAGGTAAACTGTGATTAGTCATTGGGTCAAAGAAAGAGACCCCTAACTTTCTTGCATCACTCTGAAATAATATACTCACACAAACCCAACATAATCTTCTATCTGTCTAATTAGATGTGATTGAATCCACAATTTACGTCTTCCAGCCACGTGTCCATGCTTCACTTCTCCAACTTTCGACCAAATCCTACATAGTATGTGAAAACTTTCAAACACATCTCAGAAACTTCACAAAAAGAATACATAATCAGCCGTAGTTTTTGCTAACAAAGTAAGAAACCTCGTGTTTTTTTTTTTTTTTTCTTTTTTGTGTTTATGTATCTGGATAGTGGAATTTAACTTTTAGTTGTAACAGTCTCTGTGTTCTTTCAATCCTATTATTATCCTCAATTTGTAATGGAAACTGTTGTTGTTCATTTAAATTATGTTATGACTCTTCCATGAAATCACGTGAAGTTTTAAAACAACGATTTTTATAAAGAAGTCCTCATGGGATTTGAAGAGCTAAGAAAGACAGGCTTTGGCATTTGTGTACACAGTTTATGGAATTTAGGTTTGAATTTTATATTCCTCTTTCATATCTATTTCACTGTAGTGTACAGTACTTGTTCAATTGTCATAATGAAGAAGTTTGTTCTATATGAAAATTGATAAAATTATAAAAAATTGTCAAGAAATCAACTTTAAACTTAATTTCATCTTACAAAATTTGTAACTATGTATGTGTTCTAAATTGATCTTATTTCTAGTTGATATGAATACTCTCTCACGTAAAAAAATATACATTTCATTGGAATAGACTTTAGTCTTTGACTTTGATATCATTTTACACTACAAAAAATATGATAAATTAGGTTCCATGAAAAAGAGACGACTAGATATCTAGATATCTGACACTATAAGAGACGGTTCACCTAACCCTAACAATAAGGTAAAAGAGTTATATATTTGAAAGTGGGTTAAGTCCACTTTAATGTCAAATTAACAATTTTTAAAACAAAATAAAAGTTAGATCATTGTTTAATCAAATTTAAAAACTGGGGGAGGACTAAATAATATGATCATAATGTGAGTTTAATCGACACAAAAATGAATACAAAAAACTAAATAAAAAATTTAAAAATTATTAATTGGTGTCCTGTGATGCACAAACCGATGCTCGCGTTTTACAAAAATTAATTCTTGTTAGGAATCCAAGTGTGAGTCTAAGTCCCACATTGGCTAGAAATGAGAAAGTAGAGCACTATATACGGATAAAGACCCATAAACTCATCACCTTAAGGTTTTGGGTTGAGAGTGGTATCAATACCTTATGTGGTTGAGCTTAAGTCTCATTGGTGTTTGTTCTCCCTAGTGAAATGCCCTCTATAAACCTAACAATTGGTATCAGAGCTCCGATTTAGTTGACCACAATGGAGATTGTATTAGATAATGAGTTATTAGCATTGTTGTTGCTTAGCTCATTACCAGACAAGTCAAGAGGGATGTCATTAAAGATTGTTGGTTCCTCAAGCGAGAGAAGTCAAGGGATAGATGAAATAATTACAATAAAAGAGATGATAAAGATGAAACCACTACTGCAGTTGTGTTTGATAGTGAAGTTGTCATTGTTTATGAAGATGACTTTATTAATCTCACCAACCAGGAGGAATGGGTTTTTGATTTTGCTGCCTCATTTCATGTTACACCACATTGTGATTACTTCACATCCTATGTTGTTGGTGTTGTGAGTTGTTTCCTTGCTAATCCTGGAAAAGAGCATTGACAAGTTGTGAAATGGATACTTAGGTATCTCAAAGGTACTTATAGAGTTTGTTTATGCTTTGGAATTGGTAAGCCTATGTTGAATGGTTACACAGATGCATACATGGTTGGTGATGTGGATTCTAGAAAATATATCTCTGGCTATATGATGACTTTTTCAAGGGGAGTAGTGTCATGGCAATCCAGATTACAAAAATGTGTTGCTCTATCTTCTACAGAGACAAAATATATTGTTGTTACAAAAGCTGTTAAAGAGCTCTTGTGGATGCATAAATTCCTACAAGATTTAGGATTATCACAAGAAAAATATGTTTTATATTGTGATAGTCAAAGTGCAATCCATCTTAGCAAGAACTCAACTTTTTATTCAAGGTCAAAGCATATTGAAGTCCGATATCATTGGATACAAGATGCATTAGAGACGAAGCAATTGTCATTAGAGAAAATCCATATTGATGAGAATGGGTCAGATATGATGACAAAGATCTTACCTGAAGGAAAATATGCTGTATGCAAGGAGAAAGCAAGTTTGGTTGATTATGGCCCAAATTAATGTTTGAGGGGGGAGATTTGTCAGTGGGTCACCAATTTATTAGGTCCACACTTATTTAATTACGAAAAATAAAAGGAGGTATTTTTTTTATGGGTTCCCGACCCATTATGCAATTTAAATATGCAACCCTTGCATCAGGTTTGAAATGAGAGTAAAATAGAGTGAGACAGAGAGAAAGAAGTTGTGAGTGTCTTTGGTGAGAAAAGAAGAAGCCATCAGAGAGGGTGAAGAAGAAGAAAAGAGCAACCAATTTATCCTATGGAAGTCTGTGCAGAGAAGTTACCTAGGAGAAAAGGTTTTATTCCTCTTCTCATATATTGGGATTCACTCTATTGTTTATTTAAAGTACCCATTGGGGTTTGTTATCCACCTTGTTGGTGAAGAGAATAATGCTCTATTGATCCTTGGAATCTCCAAGAGAACTTGTGGTGTACCCATTAATTTTTATTAGTGGAAGTTTTTACTAAATAAGGTCTCGTAGGTTTTTCCTCCATATTGAGGTTTTCCCACGTTAAAAGTTTTGGTATTTGTTGGTTCCTCCCTTTTCTATTTTATGCATTTTATTATTTTGCATATTATTTATTATTTAGGGAAGATTTGATCTAGGTGTTGCTTCCGCGCTTGGTTATCTTTCCAAAATTAGAAAAGGAGTACTCGTAGTTGGGAATGCTTCCACTAGAAGGGGAGTGTACCAATGTGGTTGAAGGCTCACCCTTGATTGGGAGATTGTTAGGAATCCAAGTGTGAGTCTAAGTCCTACATTGGCTAGAAATGAGAAAGTAGAGCACTGTATAAGGATAAGGACCCATAAACCCATTGCCTTAAGGTTTTGGGTTAAGAGTGGTGTCAATACCTTATGTGGTTGGGCTCAAGTCTCATTGGTGTTTGTTCTTCCCAGTGAAATCCCCTCTATAAACCTAATAATTATGCATTAAAATTAATTATGTGTGTTAGTGTAACGAAACGCTACCGAATAATAAATTTAGGAATTATTAATAAGTGGTGTGTGATGCACAAACCATCGCTTTCATTGTATAAAAATAAAAAAATTAGTTTAGGGGGTAAAAACAAGTAAAAGAGTAAAGTTTCCTCCTTTATTTTCACTTTGTCTCTTTGTTTTCACAATCTAAATTTGCTCTCCATTTTATTGTCAAACTTGGCCCTTGCTATTAGTTTTGAAATGGTTGAAATGCCAAAAAGGGGGGATTGAATTGACTAGTTAAAAAAATCAGGCTATCTTTAAAAGCTAAAAATCCTCTTTTATTAAATCAATTGGATCACCAAGTTAGGATGAAAAAACTACTGGACAATATACTTTCAGTCGGTCAAAAATAGAGTTAATTGATTGATTTTACTAAACAGATTCTGTACTGGTATAATCAAGCGATTGAAACAGAAAAATAGTTGACTGAAATTCTGGGAAAAATGCAGATTTGAGATTTTAAGCAGAAACAATGCACAAAAACAATCAATATAAGTTCTAATGCTGGGAAAAATAGTTGACTGAAATTCTGGGAAAAATGCAAATATGCTCAATGCTGCAGATGCCATCAAAACACTCAAGAATATGAAAGAGATGATTAAAACTCAAGTTCTTTAAACTTTAAATGATTATGCAAGATAGAAGGGTTAGTGAAAAGATTGGATCACAAGATTTTTATGCTGGTTCATTCAAACCTGAGCTACATCTAGTTTGTCAAGGCAACCCGAGCCTGACTTTGCACTTTTTCAAAAGATTTACAAAGTTTCCACTCTTACACTTTCAAAATAAGCAAAAATCACACACAAGACTCTTGAATCACACAAGAATCACACCAGCACAACAAGAACTCTCTTGTAGACCTAGAAAACTACCAGGCACACACACAAAGCTTGAGAAAGATCAAACCTCAGTGGTAGCACAACCCTGCCTACCACAAACCACCTTCTCCAAGCTTCAACCACAAGCCAAAAGCTCCAAGAATTGATCCAAGATCAATCTTCAATAGTTGTAGTCTGAATGATCACGAAAGAGAGAGATTTCCCAAGTTTCCAAAATAGTTTCGTGCTAAAAAAGGATCAAGTTAGCTCTTTTTCGAAAATCACAACTCTTATAGTCAAATTGTTACGAAATTCAATAGGTTGATTTCCAAATCAATCAGTTGATTTCACTTGACTTAAGTGAAATCAGTCGATTATAAAATAAATCAATTGATTGAATAAGTCACAGTTTAAGACTACTACAACCAACCTTTTAACCTGTTGAAAACTATTCAACAGATTAAAAGAGACATTTTAACCTGTTGAAAAACCATTTAACAGATTAAAAAATACAACAAAGACCAAATACATCAAATTAATGCTACAAGGTTTGAAATGTGAATTACAAACATCAAATACTCTTTCTTAATGATTTATCCATGTGGAGAGCACACGGTCCAGACTTGATCAACATGAATACCATCAAATATCCTTATCTTCATCAATGTAGGCTTGATTCCAATGGTAATGACTTCTAAGTAGTTCAAAAAGCTTCATCAAATCTTCATGAGACACACCACCTTGGCTTCACATGTCAACACTTACATCCTCCATTTTTCAAACTCGCCCTCCATTTTGAACTCGTGCTTTCATCCTCCCTTCTTAGTATTCATGCTTTCATCTTCCATTTTGTGAACTTTGGCTTTTGTCCTCCATGCTGCTTTCATTTTGCAAAGTCATACTTCCATCCTCTATGCCTATTGTTGTTGCTGAGGTCTAAGGTCACCATAGCACAAATAAGGTAAACATTTCTACTATAACAAGTTGTCTATTGGTCGAAGTCTTTAGCGTTTGAGAAACCTAGTGTATATTGAAGGTTTTGCATTTGGGCTGGAGTTGGTCATTCGATGGATGCAAAGAAGGAGTTGGTGGTGTTTTTAGTAAAAGGGTCCTTAGTGGAGGTGAAAGCCATTGTGTCGACATCCTAAGGTGAGTTTTGTTTTAAACCATTTTAGATTGTAAAGTGTTAATGTTTTAGAGGTTTGTGTGAGAGTTATTATCGATAAAAGGGGTATGTGTTATAGTTATTGACCAATGTGAGTGGAAGCAAAGTGATGAAATGTAGTTGTCAAGAATACAAATGTGGTTTCACAACTTGGAACACCTTTTTTGTGTATATTCAATAATTCCTCATTCATATTTTACTTCACTTGCCCTACACATGACGAGTTAAGAACATTTGTGATAATGATAATGATTTTTAGAGTGTAACCCATGCTAGTAGAAATATTATTTTAAAAATAAAATGTGTGCAATAGCTAAATTGACGCACTTGATTGTAGTTGCATTCTAAATTATATATGTAGTGAGGGCTTGGTGAAGGTATAGCCCACAAAATTAACAACAATTTTTAAAAAAACTAAAATTTGAGAAAGGGCTTAACCTACACACTAACAAATTTTATTTAAAGAATGAAACTTTAGCAAGGTCTTAACCCATGCAAGTAAGAAGATTTTGTTAAAAAAAAATGTGAGCGATGGTTAGGCTCTCACCTCTACAAATATTTTTTAAAGATGAAAATTTAGATGTTGGGGAATGAAGAGTGGGTTTGACATTGTTTTGGGAGACGACTCTAACAACCCTCGTTTCACTGAATTAGTCACCTTGGTATAAGGGTGGGTGCGTTGCAAAAGCGTGGTGTTTTCACCTTTTGTAAGAGTTTCATAGGGACACTTTTTAGTATTTTTCTTGTAGTGTTAAGAAGTGAAATTCAAGTCTAATTCAACTCTATAAAATTGACTTGTAAGGTGAGATTTGCAATAATATAACTTTAACTAGACCCTATGTGTAATCGATGTGAGACATCTAACATATTTTCTCTAACTTAAGATGGAAACTAGACCTAATAAGAATAATATTGTTAATTTATCGATAGAAATTAATCATTTATTAGTTTAAAAGTAATTGTTATAGTAGTAAACAAGAATATTATATTTGTTATTCGATACCTGGAAAAAAGTTATTATATTTATTATTTTAGTCATTAGCTTTTAATTACTAAAATCTTTGTAGTGATTTTTTTAACCAAAAATTGTGGATTTCACCCCATGAAAATAATTTTGGATAGTTCTTAAATCCATTTCCATGATAAAATAGTTATAATCACTCTTTTTCTTTTATTAACGCATCAAACATATTTTAATATAAACCATGAATAGTGACAAAATCCTTTAATTAATAAAATAAACAATATCTCAATGTAAATTTCACCATATCATTATTTAGTTCAATATATTACAATCTTTATATAGTTTAAAAATTGAAATCATTTTAATCTATTTCAACATATCAAAATCTCTATATAGTTTACAAATTGAGAGGAAAAGTAGTTCTAATTCATATAGAAACTTACATAATTTTTTATAGATAAATATTTTATTATTATTAAAGGTATCAATGACATCTTAAAGCATTTATAACAAAGATCCCCAAAATTAATGTTGCATTCCAAACTTCTACCATCCTACTTTTAACATGAAAATTCATTTATGAACTTTTCAATCCATGCCCAAGAAAGATTAGTGATTGAATGCTAAAACAGACATAAAAACACATTAGTATAATCCTAAAAGAGTTTTCATGGGAATAGCATCAAAATTTAGGAGATAGGGCAAGAAAAAAAAAATGATGAGAATAGAGAGAAAATATGATTATAGTAAAAAGAAGAAAATGATAGGGAATTAGTATGGAGCCCACGCGTGCGGATTATCGCCGACCTGTTTTTGAGAGACACCCTTGTGGTGGTTACTTTGTAACGACAACCATATCTCGGAGCTTATTGTTTCAAACTCTTTGCATGGCACCGAAAGTGAAAAGATGGAGCATTACGTGGATCCTTTACCAGACACACAAAAATCCACTGTCTTACCTCACACACTCTATCGTTAACCCACTTCAAATCTTCTTCTCAAACAAATACAAAATAAACTCTTTTCTTCCTCTTGCTTCACTAATCTATTCTTCATGCTTTTCTTTGACTTTGACCACTTCAAAATACCTTTTAAATATTTTTCTCATTTTCAACAGACATGCTTGCAGGATTGATTTTTATAATGTGAAGATGACCTTCTGATTATTTTCCACATAAGTTTACAGATTTGGGTCTTTCTTCTTTGTCTTCTTGAAAGTTGTTTTTGATAGAAACAGCTGCCATGCGACTATGTTTTTAATCAGTTTAATGATAAGTATGTGATCAATCACGAGAAATAATTAAATAAATTAGTATCCATATTGTAGTAATTAATCATCTACAATCAGGAGAAATAAAGTTATTTTGTTGATCAGATTAAAGTAATTAATCATGTAATTGCTTGCATGTGTTAACCGACCTTTCGCATTATTATTATTATTTTTTCGTATCTGCCATTCTTCTTGGAAGGTGTATCATTTATAGATAGGGAAGATGATTGCATAATGTTTTTCAATATTTGAATAATCTGGACCGTAAGTAAAGTTATCGTGAGACAAGAGTGAATTCTGTAAAACACTCGCATATGATGTTTTAGGGTTTTAGAGATTGTGAGAGATGATAAGATAATTTTGAAGACCAAACTCCTCTAAAGGGAGTTATAAAGCAAATAATGTTAACCTTTCATGAAAAAAGAAAGAAAGAAAAAAACTGCTAATGATATTTAAGAATACAAAACAAATTATCAATAAGTGTGATATTAATTAATCGTTAATTCGTTCTCATTAACTATTAACCTTTGTTTTTATCAATCCCAACTTGGAATAATTGGTCTCAAAAACTGTGCAGATTATTGAGAAAGAAGATTTTATAAATGCAAGTTAAAATAAATACGTGAAAGCTCAAAGTTAAAATATTAAGCATGCCAATTAGATTTAATATTGTAAACTTGCTCGGTGTGGACAATCGGTCTCACACTAAGTTAAAATTTCTATCTGAAATCTAGTTCATAATATGATTTTGGATTAAATTAAATAAAGAATGTAAGTGTGGTAAGATCCAACTTTAGTGTTCAGTAGCGATAGCTTCAAGAAGAATAAGGTTGAAACAAGGAGAACAAATAAACTTGTTTTCAAGAGTATTGTCTAAATTATAATTTCCGTTTTGATGAAAAATCTCGTATTGATCAGATATGAGTATAAATAATATCTAATTTTTTCAATTAAATATGAGGATGAAGATAAATATGTGCATACACGTTCTCATTCTCATACCTTCTTATTTAAGTTATTAAAGTACTCAGTTTAGTAGATAACTTAAAGAATATATATATATATATTCTCCTACATGATAGTTTTATAATCCTTATTTTTCTTTTGTTACACACTTTTTTCTCACTCTTTTAATTAGAATTTAGAGAAAGGAAGTAAAGATACATTTAAAATATTTTTAAATTTGGATACTTGTATTTTTTTTATATAGTATTTTACAATTATTTTTTTAATTTCATCAACTTTATTTCATTAACGTTTGTAAATTTAATAAATATTTTGATTCTCAAAAAATTATATTTGGTATTCTAATTTAAAATGTATACAATTATAATATATTTCTAAATATTTGATGTTAAAAAAAAAATCCCTTTGATATTGACTATTTTATAATATCATATTTCCTTTGTCAGAATTTTTTATTTTATTTTATATAAAAAATAACTAACTGATATTGAAATAGTAAGAAAATGGGTACAAGCATGAGTATGGGTTTATACCTATCACCCGATAGGGACTGGGATGTGATAAAAACTTTATACCAATTGGATATGAGCATGAGAATGAAGATGAATTTTTTATTTGGGGATGAATATGAGATAATGAAACTCATTCTTGCCCTACCTGTGTTCATCCCTAAGTTGAAGTTTTAAGTTGTTTTTAATAGATAAATTATAATTTTGTTTTATAAATTTTATTGTCTTTAATTTATTTTCCCAAGATTCATTCTACCCGAGATTGATTCTACTTTTCGTGTTTTCTCTACTATAATTCTGTAAATCGCAATAAAGATTAGGATTTGATATAATTAGATTGTGCTTTCTAGTAAGTTTTTTTTTTTTTTTGCTCTTAGATTTCAAAATTCTCTTCCTTTGTGTGGGTTGTGTGTGATGAGAAAAAACACAAAATATTCAAGTTTAAATTATTAGTAATGATGTATTTTGTTGAATAATTTCTTGTGAAGGTATTCTTAGCTTAGTTTTGAAATCTTATTTTGATGAACTAGAATAGAGGTTAGGAGAGTTAATGTATTTACTTTACGCACTAGTGCAACAAAGGATTTTGGCACCGGTTGTTTTCGATATTGTAGTTTGGTTCCACAATCGAAACATATCTAAACAAAGTAAAAAAGATGGGACTTTTAGTTCGATTTGGATATGAAGCCTATACTTCTATAATAAACTTCAAATATCATCAAAACCGAAGCATAAAACAGTTAAAATAAAATATTTCAAATAAAAAAACGGAATAGGTTTCAGTTTTGAGACTCAATCAAAGCCTATTCCCTTACAATTTCAAAAATAATTCAAATTTAATTAAAACCTTGAGAGGAGAATAAGCTTCAATTTTAATAGTAACCGAAGCCTATTCAACTAACGTCTTTGATTCTAGAACTCAACTAAAACCTATTCTAGAAATTCTCTTTTAATTTTTTTTTTTTGTTTTTCATTCTACCTACATAGCGAACTTGGACAAAAACAACCAAACACAAATCATATACAACAATATATAGATAACAACTTTAAATCAAAGCACTTTAAAGAATGTACAAAGTATATGTTACAAATAATTATTACACATTATTGTACGTATTTATTATATATCTAACACAAACTTCCCTTACATACTGATTAAATTATCATGCACTAGTGAGAAATTATCGAATCTTTACACAAAAAGATAATAATTTCAATTAATACATAAAAAGACATAGTTACAAAGTATTTGAATCAATTAAATTGATACCGTTTGTCAATCACTTGTAATACAAGTATGAATAATGGTTGTTATCGATTGCATAACAAAGTAACTGCTCTCATATGAGCCGATTTCTTTATTACACTATAATATATCAACAAAATTATAAATAATTGACAAAGAAAAGGATTGAAGGAACAGCCAGACCGAGAAAATTGAACATCACAATTATTGTCCACTAATGGACCAACAAACAATAAATGGGAAGTAAGTTCAAGTGAGACAAGCACATTCCGAAAATCAATGTTTAGGTCACCAATATTAGTAATAGAAAGAGTATTTCCATCGGTAATTTGTATTTTCTGAGTACCATTATGCAAATTTTGAGAGGAACCAATCATGTGATTAGATGAACCAGAATCAAGGAACCATGGGTGAGAAACACAAGAGGAATTACACTGAACAACCAAGGATGAAACAGTAGAAAGTACCATTTGTTGGAACATTTCAGACTAAAGACCACCAATATCAAATAAACATTGGGTAAGAGGACAAGTGGTTGCATTAGTAGTGGCATGAAATGCTTGTACAAGACATTATGTTAGTCGTGGAGGACGTGTGGGACAATTAGCAATGATATGACCCTATTGCTTATAATAATTGAAAAACTTCTTATGACAATTACAGTAATATGACCAAATTGTTTATAAGGAAAGTACTGGACTTGTCCTATATCACGACCTTTACTTTTATTGTGGGCAACATATGCAACAATAGCAGGTTTGGAAAGAGCAACATCATGAGTCATGGATCCTTGGGTAAGTAAGTGTTGTTCTTTCCTAAGAAGTTCACTAACACATGTATCCAAAGATGGAACTGGATTCCTATTCAACAAAGCACTTCTAACAACCTCAAACTCGGAATGAAGTTTCATGAGAAACTGATCGTGCTTGCTAGTGTCGTATATTTCTTGAATAATCGAGAGTGAAGTTTGATTAACAACAACATATAAAATGGCAGAGTGTTTTGTCCATAAATTTAGAAAACTAGAGTAATACTCTTGAATAGACAAATTACCTTGGTTGTAATTGGCTATCTCACATTCGAACTGAAAATGCTTGGCTGAATTTTCTTGGATGTAAATTGTTCCAAATAATCCAACATTTGTTGAGAGATTGTAAAATAGCATAAATTATTGATCATTTGGGGATCAATAGTGTTAAGGATCCAAGGAATAATTTGAGCATTTTTTACCTTCAATGTAGCGAAGGCAGCTTCCTCCTTGGGGGGCTATGTTTTTCCATCCAAGTGACCTCATAATCCTTTTCCTTTGACATACATCTTGAATTGAAATTCCCAAGCACAATAATTATTGCCATTGAAGCGAACACAAGAATTGTCTTTCTCTAGAATAGTAGTGACCGTCAAAGAACGAGCAACAACGTTGTTGGAGTGTAAAGCAAGAAGTTTGAAACCATGAACAGAACCGCAATAAAGAACCACAACAAAAAGTAGTGCACGAAACCACGAACAAAACAACAAACAGAAACCACGAACTAGGACTAGAAACCAGGATCATGAACAAGAACGATAAGTGAGACCACAGATGCCACGAAACTAGGAACAATAACTACGAAAATAGGAAAGTCTCAAGAAATAAAAAATGATTGTGTTTTAGGTTGATAACATGTCATAAAAAATAGTGTGATGCCTTTCACTATTGTTATTCCCGCTATAAATTGAGCTAGGAATATTTACAATAATTATTACTCATAATTACAAAATGTCCTATAATCTAAATTATAGAGAACAAATCAATCTATGATTTCTTAGCTTATTCTTAGGAAATCATATCAAAATATACTCATAATTACAAAATATCTTGTAATATAAAATTAGGGAGATGATAAGTGTCTAGTTTTAGTAAAATTGCATATCATTTAGACACATATCTTGCATGATTTTGATATAAACCTTAGTAAAACAACCCCATTTTCCTTTAATTACAGAAAAAGAGAAGTTATAAAAAGTAGAAATTGATATGTTTGTGCTCTTTTTGCAGGTAAAATGAAAGAAATTGAGAAGATTGTGCTTAGCTCTAAAATTGGCATTAAGCCACGCAAGTTTATTTGCTGCCCATTATGAAGTGGCTCCTTAGAGAAAACCATGGAAGGAAGGAAGTGACTCCTTTCGCTTATTGTAAACATCATTATAAGCAGCTGACTTCTTTCTAGTTGGGATTGGACGTAACTTCTCTAACTCTTGGTACTACACTTGATTCAATATATATTATGTTCTTGTTTTATGTGTTGGTTATTTAATTTTCTTTTATTGCTTGACTTGGTCATTCATCATACTTTATCAACATTAAATACAGTGGGAATTGGTTTATTGTTTAGATGCAATCAAACATCCTAATGCTTGGTATGTCCCAAGGATGGAGCTCCACCTTTTTGGGAATCACCATGCGTCTGACCCTCTTAAGTTTTAATACTACAGGAAAGGGGTTACAAATACATTTAAGGGTACTTCCAAGAACACTAAGATAAAGAATATAACTTTTAGAGAATCAAGGGTAGTGCATTTGAGTGAAAAAAGTCAAGTTCAATCCTAACACCTTAATCAACATCACTTATCTTTATCTTTATTTAAACTTATATTTAAAACTATCAAACCTTTATCATTGTTTTGTCACAAACTTAAATAGATTATAGATAACTATTTTATCAAACCAAATCCATGTGGGGTGCTACAATCGAACAAGTGCACTTGCTAGATATTTTACACCCTTAACTAGGATTCAATAGGAAAACACATCAATCTATGATTGCGTAGCTTATTTCTAAGAAATCATATGAAAATATTTAAAAAGACAAATTAATTCCCGATTGACAAATATATGGTTGGATGTATATTAATATGCAATTTTTTGACATGTATAATTATATATATATATATATATATATATATATATATATATATATATATATATATATATATATATATCATTTGTGGGAGTGTGTCCCTTAGTAGTTGTGTGACATTTTTTTTTGAGTATTTTTCTTTTGAGTGCAAGTGAGAATACCACAATGGTATTGTGTAGTCACCTAAATTATCATTTACATAAAGTAATATACAATGCTAACTTACTTTTGACAAATTACTCTTTTCAATGAATTTTTCACAAATTAAATTTTGTTAAGCTAACTAAAATTTAAATAGAATATAGATTCTTAGAAATAACATCTTTCGTAATGATTATTATAATTAACATAATCATATTTTGTATTTCACTTTAAATGAGATTAACTATAAAGATGTTAAAATGGATTCCAACTTGTAAACCAATTTGACTCATCATGGATTCAAATCAAATTGTCTTAAAAAAAATAGTTTTTTAAATGCAAGTCAAATTGGACCCGATTACTTAACCCATGGGTTAAACATGTTTGAACCGGATTGAAGGTGGGTTGACCTGCAACCCATCAACAACAATCCTTTATTAGTTTTTTACCATTTTTTCACAAGTTTTTTATTATAATTATTTACCTTTTAGATTTATAATTTGATCTTTTTAAATTCTAGAATATTGTTCAATAATGTTTGAATAGTTAGCATGTTTAATTTATTTGTTTGTCAATTAAGTTGATATTTTAATTTTAAACTACTATCTTTATAATAATATTTGACAAAATAGACAAACATTTTGATTGTATTGCTATAAAATAATGAGTTGAATCAATGCACTTTGATTATACTATAATAAATATATATAAAATAAAATGAAAGAACAAAATATTTTAAGCAAATCAACCCACGTAGGTCGAGTCGAGTTTCAAAAGTTTTTACTTATTAAAAACTAAATCAAGTTAAATTGACTTAGATTTAGCTCAATCCTAATGAACCAACTCTAGTGATGATCCAACTCTATGAACACTTTGACATCTTATTCACCAATAACTCACATTAAACTTTTTAAAATTTTGTTCCATAGTTATTATAAATTGTTATAACTTTTACTTACAATTTAACCTCTTTCATAACTTAAAAATAAATTAATTCTTTTGTTTTCTCATTTTTTTTTCTAATTACCGTTTTTTGTATAATTAATGTTACCCAAATTTTATAACTACCCAAATAAATTGAAACCTGTTATAAGATACAACTTTTTTTATTACACCTTTACAATGATTTCTTAAGTAATTTGGAGATGGTTATAATTGTAGTATAATGGTAATTGATTTATTGAAATGGTAAGAAGTGTATTATACTTGAAATTTAAGACGTCCCTGTTCTGTGTTGTTATATGATGGTGGATGAATTAAGTGGAAATGAACAGTTAATTGTCTATGCCGGAAATGAGTAACAGGGAGTAATTGAAAGGTGATGGATCTAATTAAAGGTGTTGTGTTCCCGACACCATTGTTTCCCTGTCTACGTACCTTGAAAACCCTTTGAGGGATACCCATGCATGCATGGATGCATAATCAGCACAAAAGCAGACAGACAAAACACATTTGCATCATTTCAACCTTCTAAGCATCACAAACACAGACACGGGGAGAGAGAGAAGGAAATAAATCAAACAATATAATACACCTTTTTCTTCTTTCTTCTTTTCTTTTCTTTTCTTTTCATTTATTTAGCTCTAGTATATTGAATGGTGGGGGACGAGAATTCCAGAAAACAAGATAACAACACACGTGTCACGTAACTAATAATAAAGCTCATAAATTTCTGATGGGTTAAATACGTTGTTCATCACATCACTTAATTTGAAGAAAAAATCGAAATTAGTCCTTTTTCAAAATTTTAATATGATTTAACTTTTTAATTTTAAAAATATATAAATTTAATTTTTTTAAATAAAATTTGATTAAATTTATTTGAAGATTCAAATGTACTTTATAATAATATTTAAGTTGTTTATACTGTTTGTCATATTTCAGTTTCAATGTTAAAAATATTAAATAAATTTAATAAAATCTGATTAAAATAACTAAATCCACGCATTTTTTTAAAATGGGGGGCTAAATTAGTCCAAAGATTCGAAGATGAAGTAATTCCAATTTTCACTTCGAATTAATGGACCAAAAACATATTTAACTCATTTCTAATTTGGAGTTGATACACTACTAAAAAAAATCACATTTCCTGCCAATTTTGTTTTGAATTTTTTTTCATAAAAAATGCTTATAAATTTTGTTTTGAAAAAAAAAATTATAAGAAATTGCTGTCAATTTTTTTACAAAATATTTTATATAAAATACTTTTCACAACAAATTTTGTCAGAAATACTTATGAATTTTATAATGTTGTAGGAAATAATTAACCGAGAAGGAATCACCTGTCAATTAAGATTCTTAGAAAAAATAACAAAAAAAATCTTTTCTTGCGAATATTTTTAATAAATTTATAAGAAAATTTTCATATAATATAATAATTTTTAGTAATGATATACGAAAACGCAGCCAAATAATGGTAATGTATTAGTAACCATCAATAAGGGCATAATTAATTTATGAAAAATGATACACATTCTTTAACAAAGATAGTTCTTCGAGTTATAGTAGGATATAATGTGATCAACCTTGATATGTTGAAGATTAAGCACCACAAATCGAACCATACCTAAAGTATTTCATTAAAAGCTCAAACAAAATGTTCATGGGATAATTCACGAATTAATTTGATGTTAATTAATGTATGTCAGATTATATTTTATAAATTTATAAATTAATTGCTTCAATTAAATTAATTTTTTTGGTAAACATGTTTTTTTATTAATTTATATATCTTATAGTTTTGTAACCGTTTCCTTCTACTATTATCTTGTTATTTTAATACCTTTCATTTAATTCCATTCTCCTTATATGTTTCCTATATCCTCTACTCTATCATAAATATATTCACGTGTCTTTTGATTTAATTTTATATCTACTGTATACTTTAAACTTCTAATTCAGTAAATATATTATAAAAAGTTATACTTTTAACCAACAATTTATAAGCTTTAATTTTCTTTAAAAGTATGAAGTTAACATATAAGTTCAGAGTTTAATTTTTATAGTAAATGCATTATTTTACAGTGAACCAAATAAAAATTTCAATCATATAGCTTTTAAAATTATCATCGCCACAAAAATCAACAATGTTACATGCATAACAATATACCATATAAAAATTTGTATACTTTCATTTATCTAAATATAAACTCTAAATTTTACCGAAAATAGCATATACAAGATTAATAAAAGGTACACTACCTATTTCCCTAAATTCTATGTACTAAAAAAATATTATAATAATAATAATAATAATAATTATTATTATTATTATTATTATTATTATTATTCTCATCGCCATAAAAGTCAACAATATTACATACATAACAATATTCACTATAATTCTTTTTATACTTTCAGTTATCTAAATATAAATTCTAAATTCTACTAAAAATAACATATGCAAGATTAGTAAAAGGTACCTATTTCCCTGAATTCTATCTACTAAAAGAAGATTAATATATATATATATATATATATAAGCAGTAAAAGTTGACAATATATATGATGAAGATATTTTATTAGTTATCTGCAACGTTTTTCTTGATATTTATAGCTAACAATACAGTGATTTGAAAAAGAAAAATGAATCTGAGATAAGCAGATTTTGTTGAAAAGCTCTTCATAGTTTGGTGAGGAGGTCGGTTTAATTATTGAACTTGTTAGGTTCCCTAGGAGCAAACACTGTACGTGTTAGATTGCCCTAAAATAAATAAATAAATTTTATAGTATAGTTATCGATTGTAATTAATAATTGAAATTGTTATAGTTTGAATCCATAAAATAGGTTTAATTAGAAATTTGACTTGTTGGTTTCAAAATAATCTAGGAGAAGTTACATTTATCTCGTATACTGTGATACTAAATAGTAAATATATTTTCTCTAATTTTAAAATAGATATTTTCTATAAGATTCATATCTTCTTTAATTTTTAAATAAATTTTCAATTTCGTTGTATTTTTAATAGATGATATTCACTTCACTTATATTTAATAAAGTGAATTTTTTTTCTTCCTTATTTGTTTAAAAATATCATAGTTACAAAAATCTAAATAAACAACTTATGAAAATTAAAATATAAAAATACAAAAAGAAATAATATTTTATAAACACATGATAAAAATATCATAAAAATTGTCTAACTTGTATTAAATTATTAACTTTCAACATTAATTGTCTAACTTGTATATGCTTGTGATTCACCAATATTGAAATGAAATACGATGCTTGGCCATTTTTTCTATAAAAGTCAGTATAAAAATTGATTTATTATTATTATTTTAATTAGTTGACCTTCATGAGATCAAATGAGTTGACTTTTTCACTTAAAAAATTATCAACCAATAACCAATTTTTTTGTAGTGGATGAACTTGTATCATCGAAATAAATATACGAGCATAAAGTACGAAGTTATTAAAAATATTGATTAACATATAAGTTTACTCTTTTCTATTATATTTTTTTAATTTAAATAAGCAAATATTAAAAAAAAAAAATTCTTCATCTGAATACCCCCCACAATCAAAAACTATTTCACAATTATTATTATATGACACATTTTTCATTACAAAATGAAGTTCACTTTAATCCTAACTAATCTGTATACAAAGAATGAACTCATGTTATTTAACAAGACTTGGCATAAAAATTCACTCACATAAAGTCATGAACATGTTACAAAATGAAGGAATAAAATTAGTTTTTTTTTTTTGATAAATTAAAGATTAACATTAAGCCAGTCACCATGTTATGAACTATAATGGCATTCCCTAACTTTCAATAAATGGCCAAACAAGTTTTGAAAGACATTTATACATTCACAAACGGGAATAGCATTATTAGAAACATTCCACTTCCAACATAGCAAGAACAGTGAGTTATCATATTAATATGTTTTCCCTTCTTTTCATCAAGTATCACAGAACTGCCACATTAACATGTCTTTCCTTAAGCCAGAAGTCTCTTCTAATATGAATAACTCAATAAAATTTCTTTTATTTTATTTTATTTTTTGTGTTCATGACAACAGGATTTTTAACAAAGAGAAACCACATTAACATGTGTTTGGTTCCATCTCATGTCACCTGTGTCGGACCCAGGGATGAATCCACTTGAGGGACACACTTTTAAAACTTTTCTCAATGTAGTATTCATATATACATAATTAGTATTTTCTCCACAATTCCATGGTTTTAAGATTGGAAATTGGATGAAACAGAGTGAGAAAATCCCTGTTTGGCGCACCATGGCAGTGACAGAAACAGTTAATAACTGTTTTTTCCCTCGAACCTCACAACACAACCAATGAAGTGAGGTGAGTCAGAAATTGATGTTGAAGCTAAAGAAGAAGCGCGTGGGACCCACGCAAGCAACCAGTGACTAGACTTGTTACTGATTCTGTCTAACTTTTGCTGCATTAACTTGAAAAAGTTTGATTTCAACCCCTTTCTGCTTTCTCCCATATAAACCCCTTCCACTCCCCTGCTTTCACCACTTGCTGTTTCTTTCTCTCTTTCTCAACTCAAACCTTCACGAATCACACCCACCATCACACACTCTATCTATTTGCTTTGTCTATACACAAAAACACATTTTCACATGGGTCTTTCAAAAAGCTACCACCTTTGCCATTTTTGATTCTGATCGGAGATTAGTAAATCACACGCAATACTCCAAAATTCTGTCTTTTCTTTGGTGGTGGTCATGGCGAATAACGGTGGAAAGTCCAGCAAAGAGGGTGTTGAAGAGATCCATCATCACAAGGTGTTTGGTGAAAGTGAAGGCCAGGATTCGGAGAAAGAGAAGGGAAAGGGTGTGGATTTGAGCTCAGGGAGGAGACAGTGGAAGCCAGTTTTTGATGATGCTTCTATCTCGCAAAGGCCTCTCAAGAAAATCCGCAGCCCCGAACACCAAAGCCCCAATCATCAACCTTCTTCATCATCTTCCTCTATGCTCTCTCTCCAACCTCCGTCGTCAAGAATAGTGTTTCCTTTCGCTTTTGAAGGCTCTCAGCACCCAATGCCATCATTCCCACACTCATTCGGAACCACAAATTTGCCTCTTTTTCGCCCCCCTCTTCAGCCAACGCAACAAATGATATCGTTTGGGTCCCAACAGAACATGGGGTATCCGCAATTCCTGTCCCCAGATTCCACCATACCAAACCAACAACAGCTCCAGCAACAGCAGCAGCAGTATCAGCAGCAGCAGCAGCTTCTTCAGTATTGGAATGACGCGCTCAATTTGAGTCCAAGAGGGAGGATGATGATGATGATGATGAACCGGTCAGGGCATGAAGGGAGACCACTGTTAAGGCCTCAAGCACAGCCTTTGAATGCCACCAAGCTCTATAGGGGAGTGAGGCAACGCCATTGGGGCAAATGGGTCGCCGAAATTCGTCTCCCTCGCAATAGAACTCGCCTCTGGCTTGGAACCTTCGACACTGCCGAAGATGCTGCTATGGCTTACGATCGTGAAGCCTTTAAGCTTAGAGGAGAAAATGCTAAGCTCAATTTCCCAGAACTCTTCCTTAACAAAGATAAAGCAGAAGCATCCACACCTGCTCTTGCTTCTTCTTCCAACGAAGGTTCAACATCAACATCAAGCCAGAACACTAAGCAACCTGAGCCAGTTCCAGAAGAGACCAACACTGAGAGTGAGGACATGCCACCAACAGAGACATTAGCAGAAGAGAATGCTGAAACCGAGGAAGGAGTTTCGCAGCCTCAGGAACTGGTTTGGGGAGAGTGGTTCAATACAATTCCTGCAGGTTGGGGTCCTGGGAGTCCAGTGTGGGATGATTTGGATCACAACAATAATCTTCTTCTGCATTCACAACTTCCCTTTGTGAATCAATCTCATCAAGAGTTTCATCATGATGCCGCCGCTGCTTCTTCTCAGACACAACAAGATAACAACAACACAGGACCAGGTTCTTCCTCTCCCTCTTGTCCCATGAGGCCCTTCTTCTGAATGGTTAAGATTAAAATTCATGTCTGATAGTAGATTCAGCATTCGAATCTCTTTGATTAGTCCTTCTCTTGGTTAGAATTGGAGAACTATAATAAAGTCTCATAATGAACAATTAAAGAAACTTCTTAAACCATTAGCTTTCTTTCTTCTTTCTTCTCCTGAACTGATAACTACAACCCCATCAGATATTCTATCATGGTCGGTTACTGAAGCTTCGCCACGTTCACATATGAGGACAAAACTGATAACCACACCCCACCAACTTTATTTTGTTCTTACTGGTTGCTGATATTTTGAACAGCAACCTATGAATCATGGATGTTAAAGGCGTAAAATTTTCTATTCCTGGAAAATTCTGCTGTGATTAGGCTTCGTATTTTAAATGGCCTTTCAGCATCAGACTCGTACTTGGTGGTGGGGCTTACCTTGTTCCTAGTGTTATAGTTTGTTTTCTGATTTTGGGTTTTATTAATATCATTATTCTCTTTGCTCTTTTGTACCATTTGTTGTTGTTTTTAACTATGCATGACCAAGAAGGAAACGTTTTTGTGATTTCCTTTCTAATGGCTGTTAGTTTATTCTGCAGATTGTCCAGTTCATAGATAATTGATGTAATGTTAAGCCGACTTTATCACTAGACCTTCAACTTTTTCTTCTTTGGATTATATTATTTATCTTGAAAAGTATATTATAAAATTATATATTATACTTATAATATTAAGGTTCAAATAATTTGTTTTATATATAAAAAACTCAGTCTGCATATTATATATTGTTGGATCATAATTAAGTCATTTAAATTCAAGTAAACTATCTAATCAAAATTGTTTACAAGATAAGAAAAAAGTAAAGATATGTTATGCTACAATATAGTTTGGATTTGCCTTCATATTCATTCATAAATAAATATAGATATGTTATTCCCAATAGTGGGTGGAAAAAAGGTTATATAAACTTAATGTTGTTAATTGATTGTTAAAATATCTGATAAAATAAAATCATTATTGTTTTAGAAATTGATATCTTAAATTAATGTATAATAAAAAAATTATTTATTTATTTTTTATATATTTTATATTTATTTGAATAAAAATAGTTTTTAAAGAGATTATAATTTCGGTCCTTTTTAGTTTTATAATAAATGAAGAAAATAACAAGTTTGAACTTACATATTTATGTATCTAAATATTTATTAAATATTTAAATCTGTCGCTATTAACTTAATCATAGTACTTATATTAGGTCATTATTTTTTTATTCAGATACTAATATTTAATTAAAAAATAATAGTGTAGAGTAGTAACTGACAAGAATCTAACTAGAAAGAAATTTTGGGTTTCAATGGTTTGGTCAACTTTGCCACATTGTTGCTATTTGTCTCTCATGGCTAGGACGGTGATGATGATAAAAAGTAGGTATCTTAAAAAGTTGAGTATTGTAAACAAAAACTATTTATGGACACTAAAAATTAATCTATATCTACCAGGTAGAAAATATTAAATAGATGCATGCATTTCTAAATATTTTACTAATTAAAGTGAGGAGTTTAATTTTCTTGAATGAATTTTATTGAAAAATATTATGATAAAAAATTCATAATGAAAATAGAAATATATTTTAAACTAATTTTCTTTTAGATAAAAAAATTATCATAAATCAGTGATATAAATTTATTTATTGAATGTTTAATAAAATAAATTATTGAGTAGAACACAAAATATATATATATATATATATATATATATATATATATATATATATATATATATATATATATATTGTTGGAATTGATATATTATAAGTTTGATTTTTCTTTCTAAATATGGTTCAAGTTATTTTCAAACGTCTTTATGTGCATTTTTTATGTATGGTTTTCTTTTGAGCTTCATCATGTTTTGGTGGTATATGACTTTTAATTTTGCATTACTTAGTAATTATCTATATATAGGTATCATGTATGCACAAATTATTGTTAACCTATATTCTGAAATTCTTTAACCATAGATAAAGTGAAAATTATAAAATATATGTAACTGGTAAAAGAGAAAAAATAAAAAAAAGTGTTTGTACTGCTTTCTAATTTTTTTTTCTTGTCGTTGAAGTAGTGATGTTGGTGTGCACTAACTTTTTATGGTTTTCTACAGTTATCATTACAATAATGTAAGTATGTACCTTAGGGAAAATAATTTGTTCAAAGGTCTTAGCAGTTTGTTGATTAGGCAAATTTTAAGAGTTTTGTTGCACTTAAAACCTTTTTGGTATATCATTATGACTTTAATATATTTAATTGAATTATATTCATTTCTTCTTTAAAATATTTTTTTAAATAGTTTCATTAAATAAAAATTGGTTAGGAAAGCCACTTTTAAATATCTCATTTGAATTGTTTTTAGGGTACTAAGAATTCCAAGTCTTTTTTAACTATCACTTACAAATAAACCGAACAAGGTGGACTCAAAAAATAAATCTCGTAAAATTACATAGAATAAAAGCATCCTTACATCGGTTTAACTTCATAAAAAAAAAAGTTTCTTTTCCCAAACTATAATACTAAAAGAGAGAAAAATATAGGTTTACGAGCTTTTCTATGAATGTAGAACTGTAGTTGGGTAGAGATGTCAAAATAAATCACCTAGTCTGATCTGACCTACTAAGGTTGAGCCAACCCGATCCAGCTCATTTATTAATGAGCTCAAACAAATTGAACCTGGTCCAACTCACAATAGGTTGGTGGATTAAACGGGTTGATTCACTTAATTAAAAAAAATTGTAATATTTTTCTCCAATCTTTACAACATTATTTGGTAAAGCATTTCGATAGAGGTGCAAAACTTAAGACTATTAAACCCTCTTCTACATTAACTTTGAAAAGACATGAAGTACCCCCACATACTAGAAATACTACAAATTTTGATGTAGCATGTCAATGTGAAAAGTTGGGCTTCCTATATTTTCAAAGAATTTAGAGGACTACACAACGTTATATTCCAAAAGAAATAATGAGATTGAGGCAAGAAGTAAAAAGGAAGGATTTTTTAAGAGTGAGGATTTTTAAGAGTGAGAGGGTTTTCTAAGAGTGAGATGTAGGAAGTATAAAGGTAGGTAGGTGTAGGAAAAACCTCAAATTAGTGAGTTTTTTTTTTTTTATTTTATCTGGGTTCGTGAGCCAACTTGACTGAGTTCATTTTTTGCTCATACCGAAAATTGCAAATTTTTTTAACCAAACCTAATCCGAATCCGTGGTGAGTTAGGTTGGCTTATGACTTTTAACCCATTTTAAGAGCTCTATAGTTGGATATTGGAATGTGCTATTCTTTATCATGCATTTACATATAGAATGAGTTGTATTACTTTTATTTCGGAGTTTGGGCCACTAGGAAATAAGATTAAGTTGAACAAATTCAAAGGTATCTAGCTTTAAAGGGTAATAAATGTCTTTGAACTTGTACAACTCAATCTTTTTCTAGTGTGACTCAACCTATTCTTTGAGTTTGGCTTTCCTATTTACCAATTATTTTTCAACTTTATCAAAATCTTTCATTTGATACGCAACTTGCTAAACTAAAACAAGCTTAAAAATGCTCATTTCAACATAGTTTTTTTAGTCGGAGACTTGTTTACGTTAGACTTAGTATAGTCCGACATAATATTGTGGTTTTACGTTGAACCTGTAAGTTTCAATATAAATTTATTTTATATTTGGTGGTGTTTGATATAAATTTATGTTGTGTATTTTTTCATGTGATGTAAATTTGTGTGCCTTACAATAACATCACACACAAACACACACACACACATGTGTGTGTGTGTGTGTGACCTAAAGAGTCTAAAACAACAACGTATTATTGTGTTAGTGTGGTGTAGGATTTGCTTGGATTAATTATTTTGTTTGGGGTGGTGAAATAGGTAAAATGACCTGCACTTGAGAGATTGGTATAGGTTGTGATAAAACTTGTGGTTTGATTTAGAAAAGAGACATTAAGACTCAAGGTTTGAAATGATAGTTCACATCATTGAAAATTTTCCTCTTCATTTGCATAAGATGTTTGTGTAATGTAATGTGATTTGTTGTAAATAATTGACAAATCACTAACAAAAGGTACTTCCTGAGGTGTGTAAATTCACTGTCCTTAAGGACTTATCCGTGGTGTGTTGCGCAACTTCTCGGATCTTCCGAGGATCTCAGAACTAGCAAGCAAGTACTCTTGGAAGAGTATTGAGTATTTAACCCAGATAAAAGAAGAAAGAAATTTGAGAGAGAAGAGAGCTTGAAGAATGAAGGAGAAGATTGAGAGATGGTGTGTTTTGGAGAGCACTAAAACCACCTATTTATAAGTATGAATGAAGGGAAAGGATGGGCTGAAAACATAAAGTTTCACTAATGTTCAAATCCAAAATTGCAACGTGCTTTGGGATATTCATGAACCAGAATAATTGCATTAAATATGGAATCAAAACGGAAGCATGATATTGCACCAAAACAAAACTGCAGCAACGCAAAATTTATGGCTGGTAGCAACGTTCACATCTAAATGTTTATAACGCTTGCTTCACAACATGATTATGTTGGATTTCAAGTGAGTTTTAAGTTCCATGTTGGATAGAAAAGAGAAAGTCAAACATTATATTATATAAGGTAAAAGATCCATGAACCTATTACCTTATGATTTTTGGTTAAAAGTGATGTTAATCTCTTCTATCTATATATATAATTGCGCTCATTAGTGGTCATGCTGCCCAAAAACATTTGGTATGATGTGATGATACATGAATAGTTTATAACATAATAAACATATCGTATATTCATTTTAACAAAAAAATTATGTCTAATAATTTTCATATATGTATAAATCTTTCTTTTATTAAAGGTTTTGTAGAAATATTGTGCTAATCATTTTTCTCTGAATACTAACTCTACATTCATAGCTCCCTATTATAGTAAAGTTATGCTTAATTTCAATATGTTTTTCTCAAGAATGTACTATCGTTATAAAAATTGTAATCTTCTGAGTGAAATTTTACCATAAAATTTGTGAATAGTAATAATCGTTATATGTTCAGTTTATAGAGTAGATAAATAAATAGGTCTTTCTTTCTTATTCATCCAAACAACTAGATCTTCTCTCAAGTGAAAACCTCTAGTTATATTTTTCTTTTCAAATGAAAAAGTGTAAATAATTTAAAGTCAAATTTTAAGATCAATAAATTAAACTTATAAGAGAAATTACCAAACGTGTTTATTTTTCATAGGAATTTCTCTAAAATAAGTAAACATAAATTAAAAGTCAAATGAGAACAAATTTATCAGAACTCTTCTTGGGGATTTGTTAAAACCCATATTCAAAGCATGACCCCACTACATGTTAAGTTGTAGGCTAATTACAATTTATTAAAAAATAAAATAAAAGCTAAATTTTAGAGTAAAATACATTTATAACGTATTACAATTAAATGATTTGAGTTTCACCCTCTTCATGAAAGTTGTAAAAAAAATGTTTTTGCAATTTTGGTGTTGTTAAAGTTGGCTTTTAGCTTTGATTTGCCTTTATTAACATATTTTCACCTTTAAAATTTTGACAACTTCATCAAGTCAATTCGTTGTTGTCAAGGCTTTTGCCTAAGATGTACCATCTTTAAGGTTTGTCCTTATATTTTCGTTGATTGACACAGTGTGTTTGTGTTTCCATAAACAAAAATCTTCTAATGTATTCACAAATTTTGTCCATCTAGGGATTTGTCTTATTGAAGGTAACTAACTTTTGTCTTGTATTCATTATTATTTCCTTTTTTTTATCCTAAATAGAAGCATATATTTATTATTTCTCGTATTTTGTTATTATTATTTCCTTTTTTTTCTCATTTATTCAATGTATACTAAATTTCTATGAACGAGTGACATTTTCAAATGGGGTTGTGTTGTGTTATGGTTATTGGTATTTGGGTTTAAGAAGAGGCTGAAAGTGACAAATCCAATGATAGAGAAACTACATATGGGCCCAAAAATAAATCGCGTCATTATGGCCCAACTTCCTTGACTTCTAACAAAATCTTTCCCATACTTCTAAACATTGATGGGTATTAATATTAACGTTGTTCCATATTATCTGACTTCTGTTTTTGTACGAATTAATAAGTAATTTTTTCAATTTTAGTGAAATATATGTATACCTTTTTTTCATCTCACAAAATAAATATATGTATAAATTACTTAAATACGTAATGATATAGTAATTAATTAATGTGATATATACGGCTCAAGAGTTTGACAAACATAAAGTAAACTTATAAAAATGAGACATTTTATTTTAATTTTTTTTATACAAAATTATTTATTAGTTTATTAATAATTAATTTTATTTAATATTTCTTTTTCAATAGATAATAGGGTCAATCCGTTTAATCTTTCTTAAGACATTGTTTATCTTAAATAAGTTTTTATTATCTTTAATTTTTTTAGTTTTGAGAAACTTCTTTTTATTGAAGCAACTAACAATGAAATTGTTAACATTATTCTATAAGTTATATATGCATTTGGAAAAGAATCTATTCTTTTTATATAATTAAGAATGTCAATTGGTTTATAATTTTTCAAACCTATAATTTCTATTAGATATTTAATTATGAAAATAAATCAAATTCACCAATATCCAACAAATGATCTCGTTTTAAAGATTCTTCAAGGTTTAAGTATTTTTGTAATTCATTTTTCTTATCTATTGTTATATATTTATTCATAATTCCTTCTTGTGATGCAATTAAAGCCTTAATTCTTCTCTTCTTTTGAATTTTTGAATAGTTTGATTCAAATTTTCTATTTGACATATCTATATAGTTTTATATGAAATAAAAAATTATAATATATAAAATACTACTAAAGATAAGTATATAAACAAATAAATTAAAATAATAGAACCTAGTTTTGGTTGTCAAAAAAGTAAATTTGACAATAGAATTATAGTATCTTGAAGTCTCAAATCTCTTTCTCCTTCTCATGTCTCAACTTTTTTCACAAATCTTTAAAGTTTATTTTAAGATTAATCATTAATCAAAATAATTAAAAAAATTATTGTTCTTCTTAACTCGACAATAAATGAGCAAGATTTATGCATAAAAAAATCTTGAAATCCGTAAATCAAAAAGTACCGAAAAACAAAATTAGGCAAAAGAAATACATTTCTAATTCTAATACAAATCCAAAACTAAATAAAAATAATGTTAACACAAATAGAAAGAAAAAACATAATAACCAAAAATGAAGATGAAAAAATTGGCAAACACGGACAACATGAGATTCAAAGAATGTAATCTACCAAAACCCTAAAAAAATGACTCTCAAAAGAGAAGAAAGGAAAGAGAGCCAAGAGAAGTCCCAAAGAGATAAAAGAAGAAAATATAATCCAGATTAATTATAAGAGAATAAAGATATCTAATCATTCTCTTCTACGTAAACAAATCATAATTTACTAAAAAAAATATTTTAACTCATTAATTATCATTTTTAATATTAATAAAAATTAACAGACAATAATGATAACTTAACTCAATTTTATTCTCAAACATAAACTTATAATTAATTGTTGGGATTTTTTTTCTAACATGGGTTATAAGGTTGTAGTCATTGAGAGATTGTGGTTCTATATATATGACATAAGTGTTACACATATAATAAGGCATTTGACATACTTTTACTCCAAAACCTTAAGGCCATGGTGTTATGAGTCATTATTCTTATATAGTAATTAACTTTGTCTATTCTATCCAATGTGAGACTTTTGACTCACACTTGGATTATTCCCAACAATCTCCCCTCAAGGTGTATGGTGATCCCTTTTTGTTGGGATTTTTTATTGTTGGGATTTTTTTTCTAATATGGGTTATAGGGTTGTAGTCATTGAGAAATTGAGGTTCTATATATCTATGACATAAGTCTTACACATATAAGACATTTGACACTACTTTTACCCCAAAACTTTAAGGAAATTGTGTTATGGGTCTTTATTCTTATATAGTGTTTAACTTTGTCTATTCTATCCAATGTGAGACTTTTGACTCACACTTGGATTATTCCTAACATTAATTAATTAATAGAGATGTATTAGTAACAAAATATTTTTTTGAGATTTTTTTCTTAAACATAATTTTATAATTATTTTAATAGAGCTGTATTAGTACTAAACAAATTTTGAGACCTTTTTTCTTAAACATAATTGCATAATTAATTTAATAGAGAAATATTAGTAGTAAATTTTTTTAGGCCTTCTTTTGCTCGAGGCCTAAAACAAATACTTTACTTGTTTTATCCTTGAGATGACTCTGCCTATGTTACATCACATTATGAAACACATGATGAAATGTACAGATAACAACATGCATCTTTCATACACCATTTTGGCAATAGGTATAACGACCCACTATGGTGTCAACTTTACCAAGAATTTGAGCATCAACCCAGGCTAGACACATTACTTTGGTAGAAGAACATGTTAGGTCTTTCGAGAGAGAATTACTAGGGAGATACAACACCAATGAGACATGAGTCTAACCTAGACATAAGAAATTGACACCACACTTAACCCAAAACTATAAGGCAATAGGTTTATGGGTCTTTCCCAACAATCTTCCCTCCCTTCATATTGGCACTTTCCTCTCGAGTTGAAGCATTTTAAGCCAAAGAGCGGAGGCATTTTACGAGTACCCCATACTTATATCGTCATTCACATAACGAGACACACTTGCCAGATCCTTTGTTAAGAAGACTTTCGATATAGGGATCAGTCTGAGCCAATCACCAAGATGAACTTTCAACTCTGGTATCATTGTTGGAGAAACTCCTCGAGAATCACTAAAATAAACACAAAGATACATATAGACCACTCTCCAAGATGATTAAATGTTATCATAAATTTGGGGATTATTCAGAACATGCAAGCAAGAATAGAGTCCAGAATCTCTACTATTTTTTTGTTGCTATTCTCTGTTGAGCATTAAAATTACATTGTTTTGGTATTTTAAATATCTTTTTAATATATTTTAAAACGTCAAAATTAATGATAATCAGTATTATGAAGGTACAATAGAGGAATAACACAAAAAAATTCAATAGAAAATCCAAATTCGTAAGAATGTAGCTAATGGAAGATTGTTTAGTTAATTTAAACATAAATGTTAATTAAAGTATCGACAACGCACTACAACAAAAACAATTTTTACCAGAGGTTATTTATGGCATTTCCAGAGATTTTAACCCCCGCTAAAGGAGTTTCCGACGGTTTATTTTTCCCTTAGAAAAACCAGCATCGTTAACGAATTACCGACGATTTTGACTAACCCCCTGGTAAAACAGCACTTATCGACGATTTTGAAACCCCTGGTATTTATTGGTGGTTTCAAACCCCTGGTAATTACCGACAGTTTCAAACCCCTAGTATTTATCTAAGGTTTTAAAACCCCTAGTAATTACCAACGGTTTTGGAACCCTAGTATTTATTACAATTTTGTAACCATAGTACCTATTCGATGTATGTAGTTTTAAATCTTTTATACTGTATAATAATATCAAAAGTTCATTTTTACCCCTGCAATGCAATTCATTATTTATTGATGTTTTTACTTTTCAAATTTCCTTAATTTTATTTATTATACTTTTTGAATGCATAAAATTCATAAAACATATAAAAAGAAAAAATTCTAACATTTAGATATTTATTTATAACTAAATATAACATTCATAAAAACAAAAAACGTAGTCTATAAGTTCAAAGTAAATAATAAAGTTTAAACGTTCAAACTAATGAAATATTACAATATCTTTGTTATACTTGTTATAAAGTCAAATAAAATGAAAGTCTAATAAGATTCTTCAACTACAATGAAAGAAAAATAATCATGTATAAAGTCAAATAAAATACAATGAAAGAAAGTTTAGAATGAAAGAAAATACAATGCAATGAAAGAAAGTTTAGAATATTTATCACACCCTTCATATAAACTCTCTTGACCTTCTTGCATCAACTGAAAAAGGTCTCCAAGATCATCATTCATATTATGACTTGACTCCCCACCCGTTTCCTTATCATCAACCATGCCATCATTGTATTGATGATACCCAAATGCATCATTAATCATGTCCAAACCTATTTGATTACATGTTTTCTTGGCTGAAGATCTTTCCAAACTTTCCAGCATTCTTGACAAAAAGGTTTGATTAGATAGTTAACCACTATTTAAGAAACAAGTATAAAATATATAAACAATGGTGATTTATCATTTTAGAGAAACAGAACACAAAAGACAAAGTACATAGTAGTTATCATATATGTGGATATGATGGTAAAATATGAGATAATTGTCAAAGTTATCTCTTTTATATATGTATTTGCAAAATATTACACAAAAAGTAAAATATTACATAGTAGAGCACTAAGTTTGGGAATTAAAATACCCCACACTGTTTCAGACACTGCTCCACAAATCCAAAATTGCTCAGTGTCTCAGTACTACCACCCACAGTAAACATTTACTAGTCCCCAACACAACCCTTCATTTTTTTTTATGCAGAAACCACAAATTAACATTCACTCTTAAATTTACTATGTTTTGCATTCAAATATGTATACAATAACTATTATAAAACATGAGATATATAAAACATGTTACAAAATGAGACATTTTTCCCTTAAACTTTGACATGTTACAAGGTGTCAAATTAGTTCATGACAACAGTAATAAGAAAATACGGTACTCATCAAACATTTAGATAAATAAAAGGGGTGAAGAGAGGAAGCATCTATATTGCAAAAGAATTAAGCAAACCTGTCATAGTTGCTTCAGACTTGGCTTGGGCAACAATTTGCCTGCCATCAGCCACTAATCCTGCTACAACCAAAATGTCCTTCGATGAACCTTTTGTAAAGCATGCAAAGAAAGTTGAGAAGTTCAACGAATCTATATCAGATTGTAGACCTAAATAACTTTAGAACTATCATTAAAAAAATCCAAACAATAAGCTTCAATTACCAATCAACATTCAGTATCATAAACCAAGGATTTTACTGTTAATAGTACAGTAATGAGTATTATATAGTAAAAAGGTCTCAAACACTCTACCTCTTACTACTTTATTCAATTAAGCAATTCTTCAAATAACTCTTAAACTGTTAACAGATTACAAATTGTCCTGATTTCACTTATTACATCGATATCTATCCATCAACAATGCACCAAATTACTAAAAAGACAATACCCTTAAATCAAACTCATTTTACCCCTACTCACACGGATCAAGACAGCCAACTTTGGGCATTAATATCAGCTTTAACCAAGTTTATATATATTAACCAAGTTCCTGAAGTGCAAAATTTAAATGTGTGCTAAGTAAACTAATCATTTACTCTCATCTAAATTTAAATTAGAGATTGCCTGATCCAGAAATCACTATGTTGGATTATCATGCATCAGATTGCTTATCATAAAATGTCAGCATTTTAACAACTTACTCACTTTGACTTTAGCATCCATTATTTTTGTTGAGGAGAGAAAATCAGTTGCAATCCCCTTCTCTTGTACTTTTGATTCCTAACTTCTAGAAAGAAAAAAAAATTATAGCCTGTCATCTCACCGAAAACAAATCAAAGTTCACATCCGAAAACTAAACAGAGAATAAGTAAAACGAAAAGGAAGTAAATATTCGTGAGAGAATCAGCAGTAGCAGATATTTGGATGCTTTGTGGGGAACATTCATATGTTAGTAGGTATATTTCATGTTCTAGGTTGCTTTGTAATATAGTGACATGCCAAACTTTTATTGCTATGTGATATATAAAATTTGTAAACTATAATCAAATAACTCAATGATTATCTATATTTTCATGTCTCTATTTTCTCTTTTATTATCCAAACATACCATGGTTTTTCTCTTTTTTACATAATTTTACAAGAATTGTTATCCAAGTCTCTTTTTTTCCCCTTTATCTCTTTACAGTTGAACCAAGAATTAATGCGCTAATTAGGTAAATTGTTTTAAATAAAGTTTGCTTAAATTAAACAAATGAAAACAACTTTTATAATAATTTCTCTCAAGTCTCTTTTTCTCTTTTCTCATTTCATATAAACAAGACATTAATTATTATAAAAAACTTAAGCTTAATGAAAACAACTTCTTCAAGAATTGTGGTCAGAGTCTCTTTCTCACTATTTCGTTGATTTAGTAAATTTAAAATCAAGTTTGTGTAATTATGCAAATGAAAACAAACAAAAAAAAAAAATAGAGCGATATTCATAAAATTTTGGTTAGTAAGACTGGCATGCATTAGTTTGAGGTGCTTTTGTGCTTAAATATACATTTTGTCTATTGAATGATAAATATGTATGGACAAGAAATGGTTATGAAACATTTATAACGTTTAAAGTAGGAGTTTTATGAATTTTAAATTTTACAGAAGCTGATACTTAATTTATCTTTCATTTTGATCTTTATTTATTTAGTTATTGAGAAATTTAAAGGATGCAACATTGTAAATGGGAAAACCGAACAAATTCAATTAATCTAAGAAATGAGCAGGAGAAATATCTGGAAACTAACATGTTGCCTAACAAAGCATGCAACTTAACAATGGTATTTTCTTCCTCAACACAAATGTCCCCTTTCTTTAGATCAACTCTCAAATAGTTAATCTACTTTGTCGCAACCGAAATCGCGACAGGACGACGAACCAAAAAATTAAAATTTGTAAAAACAAAGTTTGAAGTCGCCACCATAGTTATTATAGGAAACTATGGAAAACCATACAAAAGAGCAAGGTCTGCGAAAAAACAAATTTTGGGTCTGGTAGTCGCTTACGCATGGGGAAGGTATTAGCACCCCCACAACGTCCGTCCTAAGACGGTACCTTTAATTAAATGTGAAAAAGTTGTGGTTTTTTTCAAATTATTTAATTTTCCCCAAAAATATTAATAAAATAAGGATTAAATATGTTTTTGGTCCCTCAAGTTTCAGCAAAATTTGGATTTAGTTCCTTATCAAAACTTTTGACCAATTTAGTCTTTCATCTTTCAAAATGCGTGAATTTAGTTCTTTTAACCAAATTTTGTTAAGTTTATCTGACGTTTTAAGCGTATTTCATGATAGTATTTAAATTATTTACACTGTTTGACACATTTTTGCTTCAATGTTAACTTAAATACTATCATGAAATGCGCTTGAAACGTCAGATAAACTTAACAAAATTTTGTTAAAAGGACTAAATTCACGCATTTTGAAAGATGAATGACTAAATTGGTCAAAAGTTTTGATGAGGGACTAATTCCAAATTTCGCTGAAACTTGAGGGACCAAAAACATATTTAACCCATAAAATAATGTACAAAAAACAAAAAAAGTATTTTTTTGAGTTTTTGGCCTGACGAGGATTAATCCTCGCTCCTACGTAGTTCTTTATGAAAAACTATTTGGAAAACTATTTGAAAAATATTTAATTTGTTATATAATTTTGAAAACCTTTTTATTTAAATTTTAGTATTATTTTAAAATTTGTATCAAGCGACGCGAACAGCCGGCTAGACACTTGAAATAAATTTATTTTTCTAATCTTTTATTTTTTTTTAATCATTTATAAATTTTTAATATTTTTTTAAAGCTTTTTTAAAGTAGTTGTGGATGTCATTGCGACGTGAGCAACAAAATAGATATAAAGGAGTAAACAAAGAAATCTATTTTTTATTTTTAGATCATTTGTATATATTTTTTAGAAAAAAAAAAGTCTAAATTGGATGTCATGCGACGCGAGCGGCCAGACAGACACTAAAGAAAAGGGAAAAAATATTTTTTACGATTTAAAAAAATGAAAATTGAAAAACTAAATCAAAAGATGAAAGAACTGAAAGTGACGTACCTTTTCTCTTTTCTTTTTTCTGGCTTCCTTCTCTAATATTTTTGTGTTTGATTTTCCAATAGAGATAAAAATAAGAGGTGTCTATGTGGGTGGTAATGAGAGAAAGAGAGAGTGGAGAGAACGTTTTCTTCTCTTTTTTTTACCTCCTTCAATATGAATATGTTTTTTGTTTTTTTTAAAGAGGGATAAAAAAGGAGGTGTGTAGGAGTGGTGATGAGAAAGAATTAGAGAAGTATCGAGATTTTTTCTTTTCGGTTTCATATGACAGACTACGTATTTATATTCACATATTGCAATCTCAATGCAATCCTAACCTTAATCGTAATGAAAAATATAAGGAAAAAATTGATCATGATATCAACACATTATGAAGATCAAATCATAACAAATCAGAGCACAAAATCCATCAAGATCAGTAATATTAATTCTAATTATATGAAGAAATGTTGCTTTTAATTATTAGAATTAATCACTAATTTCTCTATCAGAGAAAAGGTGGTAGAAAATGAGTGTGATAACAAAATAGGCTCTTCCTTTTTTTCTTTTTTTTTCATCTCTCTTTTTTTCTTTTTTTTTTCTAAAATTAAAGTTTTGAAGATCTTGGAAGAAAATAATGTTTCATATTTTTTTATTTTTTATTTTTTGAAAATAAATTTATTTACCCGGACGAAAATGGGTGTTGGCAGCTGCCCCTCTTTACTTATATTTTACTAGATAATATGAAAATTTGATTTTTTTCATATTATCGTAATAAAAGATAAGTAAAGATAAAAACACTAATTTCGTTTGGGTTTCAAAAGAAGACAAATTTGAAGATAGACTTGACCATTCAAAAGGAGATGGTCTGCATCTGAAAGGAACTAGGTGACCATTACCAAGTAGAGGGTCTCAATTTGACACACCTTTCTTTTTACTTTTTGAAATATAAAAAGACCAATCCCGAGGAGAGTGGATTCAACGCCCATTACCATGTAGAGGGTCCCAATCCGAAAAACCAAATTCTTTTTGTATTTTGAATTTTTGAAAAAAAAGATTAGACCAATCCTGAGGAGAGGATCTATATCTAAAGTATTCAACGACCATTATCATGTAGAGGGTCCCAATCCGAAAAACCAAATTCTTTTTGAATTTTGACTTTTTGAGAAAAAAAAAATTAGACCAATCCTCAGGAGAGGGTCTATATCTAAAAAAAAACGATGACCATTACCATGTAGAGGGTCATCATCTGACAAAAGAAATCAATGACTATTGCCTCGCAGGGGGTCTTGATTTAAAGAGATCGATAACCATTACCTCGCAGAGGGTCTTGATGTAAGGAGATCGATGACCATTGCCTCGCAGAGGGCCTCAATGTGACATAAGAAATCAATGACCATTGCCTTGCAGAGGGTCTTGATGTAAGGAGATTGATGACCATTGCCTCGTAGAGGGCCTCAATGTGATAGAAGAAATCAATGACCATTGCTTTGCAGAGGGTCTTGATATAAAGAGATCGATGACCATTGCCTCGCAGAGGGCCTCGATGTGAAGAGATCGGTGACCATTGCCTCGCAGAGGGTCTTGATATATAAAAGAAATCAATGATCATCGCCTCGTAGAGGGTCTTGATGTAAAGAGATCGATGACCATTGCCTCGCAGAGGGCCTCGATGTGACAAAGGAATCAATGACCATTGCCTCGCTAAGAGTCTTGATGTAAAGAGATTGATGACCATTGCCTCGCAGAGGGCCTCGATGTGACAAAAGAAATCAATGACCATTGCCTCGCAGAGGGTCTTGATGTAAAAAAGGAGAACCTGAATTTTGCTGTTAAACTGTCGACAAACACCAAGTGAATACCTAACATTTTTTAGACTTAAACAAAAAATATTATTTCTGACTTTTTTTTTTAAATAATTTTCAATGATTTTGTGGAGTATGATGGATGATTTGATGATGCATGACATGTTATGATTTTCTTTTTGAACCTATATAATGATGCATACATGGACGCGTGGATGCATGGGTAGAATTTGCTTTTTTTTCATTTTTCATTTTTCCTTTATTTTAATTTGAGAGCAAGGAAAACTAGGCTTAGAAGCTAGAAAAAAATTGTGAGGCCAGAAAAAACTGGGTTTAGGGGCCAGTGTGGAAAGTGGGTTTAGGGGCCAGTGTGAAAACTGGGCTTGGGGGCTAGTATGAAAACTGGGCTTGGAGGCAAGTAGGAAGTGGGCTTGGGGGCCAGTGTGGGAAGTGGGCTTGGGGCCAGTGTAAGACCTGGGCTTAAGGGCCAGTGTGAAAACTGGGCTTGGGGCCAGTGTTGAAATTGGGCTTGAATGTTGACTATCAAGAAGTTTGAGTTGACCATGTAGTTGGTTATTCATGAAGTTGATGTACTCAATGCATATATGGATGATGACTTGGTATGATGTATGAAATGCCTTATGTATGAATTTTCTTTTTGCATATTTTTGAAAACAAATTCGAATTGATCCCATTCCATTGTTATTTCGAATTCATGGAATCATTCTACTTTGATATTTTTTTACTTTTTCAAATCATTTCTTTGGTCTAATCAGTTTACTAACAAACACTTTCTTTTTAATAATTTCTTTTGAAACACTATGTGAATGACATCCATGAAATTGCCAAGGGTTTGAAAAGGTTTGGATGAGGTGATGAAGATTAACTAGGGAGTTGCCCCAATTTGAACTAGTCTCAGGCAAAAAATGTGTTTGGGTTTTCCCTAGTTATTGATGGTATGAAAGAAATGATGGGGACTTCAAAAATTTGCCCCTTGTGTGAGAGCCTAGGATGGTCTTAGGGTACAAAAGTGTGTTTGGTTTTTCCCATTGAGGAGATTAAAAATGACGGGATCTTCACCAGTTGCCCCTAATGTGATCACAGTCTTCAATGTAAATAAATGCCCCAATTCAAAATGAATGATGGGAATATATGAATCACAAACAAAGTGACTACCCCAGTTTAGGTTTGGGATTGATAAAGATGGACTATGTAAGGTTGGTCAAGGTTTAGGCTTAGAGCGGGGTTATTGTTTGAGCAAAGATGGAGTTTTATGAAGAATGAATTGAAAGAGGACAACCCAATTTTAACCAAATTGCTTGATTGCTCATGCTAATTTTAGAGCTTTGAAAACATGTCAACCAAACATAAATTGCCCCAATGTTTAAAAGAAAATCTCTTAACATACTTTTTCAATCTTTTTTTTTATAATTTTTTTAGAACAAACCTGTTAGCAAATAAAAATTTTCCTCTAAATTAAAACCTTCGAAAGATAACAACCAATCTTTGATTTGTGTGGACTTTATTAGGCTTGTATCGTGGCTAAGGTCAGGGGTATGGAAGTGAATGATAGTAAAGGCCCAAACAAGTGATGTGAGGATTGTTTCAAACAAGTATCTTTGAATAATGTTTCATTCAATATTTATTTGACTTCATTTCGTTCACTTTTTTTTTCTTTCTATATTTTGACATTTTATTCTCATTCTTTAAACTTTTGCTTCTTTTTTTTTCTATATAACCATGTCATTTCTTTCTTCTTCTTTTTTATATTTTTGTATTGGTGAACTACAAGTCGGATGAAACAAATGCAAACATTATGTCAACCCTCAATGGGAGGGTGATCCTTGTTTAGGATAATTTGAAAGAAATTTTTTGGAAGGCTCAAATTGGGTAGCAAAGGATAATTACTTTTATTTTTTTGGATAAAGAAACATGGCCACACATCATTTCAAAACATGATTGTTTTTTCTAAAAAAAATTAATTCACAGGAAAATAATTGATTTCATCTTACAAGATGCCCCTTGTTTGGTTCTTTTTTTTCACTTTTTTTTGTCTTATTTTTTGCCTAGACTGTCCTTCAAAGTTGTTAGTCTAGCGAACTTTTCTTTCCTTTGTATTTTTTTGTGTTGAAATAATTTCTTGTAATCATTTTTAAGGCATGTGTCCCCTTTATGATAATTCTCCATGAAAAAAAAAAACAAGGTTTATGTTGGAAGAGAGATGGAAAGGAATATAGATTTGAGCAATTTCATGCATGCAAGATTAGATGGGTATTTCAAAAGAAATGATAATAAACAATGTTATTTCTTTATTAAATCCACTGATTTGACCAAAGAAAGTTTTATTATTTACTCATTTTTTATAAGAAATATTCCAAGAAATCATTGACAAGCAAAATGGGAAACAATTTGAATTTATTTTAGTGCAATTTTTTTTGTTTTTTTTTTAAATTATGCATATGCATGTTGAAACTGTGAACATGGTACCATGGATGGCTACAGAATGGAATGCAATGCATGTTTGTGCCTCGTAAGGCACTTATTCACATGATATGCAAGATTGTGATGAATTTATTATTATATACAAGGAAAGGTGAGGGTAAATGACGCAAATAGTCTCGCTTTAGTGTCTTTATTTAACATGGGTTTGATGCTTAAAGTTCTAAGGGAAAGTATATATGCTCACAAAGATAGTTCCCTAATACCTAAATATTAAGGTCACTAGAGTTATGGCCCACTTCATGGCATTTCCCATGACAGTTGGTAAACAAGAAGTGGGAGTACCAATGAAGCAAACAAACTCTAGCTAGAGTTCTCACAATGACCACTTGGGAAGTACATCCACTGTGACACTGCTGCACAATCTCCTCTAATTCTAAGCAACTCAGACCCGGGTATAGGGCCCCACTCATGTAATGAATAAAATGTGTGTGTGAAGGGAGAACACAATGTATACCTAAACCCACACTTGGCAATTATTCCAAATACAAAAATAAAGAAGAATATACACATACAATTATTCTAAATATAAAAATAAATAAATAAAAACATACAAAAAAATTGAGAAAGAAAAAATATGAAGAAAAATCACATCAATTTTGCACATCCAAATAAATTGTCTGACTCTCTAGCATCCCTAGTGGAGTCGCCATCTGTCGCAACCGAAATCGCGACGGGACGACGAATCAAAAAATTAAAATTTGTAAAAATAGAGTTTGGAGTCGCCACCATAGTTATTATAGGAAACTATGAAAAACCATAAAAAAGAGCAAGGTCTGCGAAAAAATAGATTTTGGGTCCGGGAGTCGGTTACGCGTGAGGAAGGTATTAGCACCCCACAACATCCGTCCTAAGACGGTACCTTTAATTAAATGTGCAAAAGTTATGTGGTTTTTTTCAAAATATTTAATTTTCCCCAAAAATATTAATAAAATAATATACAAAAAACAAAATTATTTTTTTGATTTTTTGGCCCGAAGAGGATTAATCCTTGCTCCTACGTATCTCCATGTGAATGAAGAATCAGGATTACGTAGTTCTTTATGAAAAACTATTTGGAAAACTATTTGAAAAATGATTTAATTTGTTATATAATTTTGAAAACCTTTTTATTTAAATTTTAGTATTATTTTAAAATTGGTGTCACGCAACGCGAGCGGTCGGCTAGACATTCGAAATAAATTCTTTTTTCTAATCTTTTATTTTTTTTATTTTTTTAATCATTTATAAATTTTTAATATTTTTTTAAAACTATTTTAAAGTAGTTGTGGATGTCATTGCGACGTGAGTAACCAAATAGATATAAAGGAGCAAACAAAGAAATCTATTTTTTATTTTTAGATCATTTGTATATATTTTTTAGAAAAAACAAAAGTCTAAATTGGACGTCATGCGACGCGAGCGGCCGGGCAGACACTAAAGAAAAGGAAAAAAATATTTTTTACGATTTAAAAAAATGAAAATTGAAAAACTAAATCAAAAGATGAAAGAATTGAAATACCTTTTCTCTTTTCTTTCTTCTGGCTTCCTTCTCTAATATTTTTGTGTTTGTTTATCCAATAGAGATAAAAATAAGAGGTATCTATGTGGGTGGTAATGAGAGAAAGAGAGAGTGGAGAGAACGTTTTCTTCTCTTTTTTTACCTCCTTCAATATGAATATGTTTTTTTGTTTTTTTTTAAAGAGGGATAAAAAAGGAGGTGTGTAGGAGTGGTGATGAGAAAGAATTAGAGAAATATCGAGAATTTTTTTTTTTTGATTTCATATGACAGACTACGTATTTATATTCACATATTGCAATCTCAATGCAATCCTAACCTTAATCGTAATGAACAATATAAGGAAAGAATTGGTCATAATAGCAACACATAGGATCAAATCATAGCAAATCAGAGCACAAAATCAATTAAGATTAGTAATATTGATTCTAATTATATGAAAGGATATTGCTTTTAATTATTAGAATTATATCACTACTTTCTCTATCAGAAAAAAGGTGGTAGAAAATGAGTGTGATAACAAAATAGACTCTTCCTTCTTTTTTTCTTTTTTTTTTATTTCTCTTTTTTTTTCTAAAATTAATGTTTTGAGATCTTTGAAGAAAATAATTTTTCATATTTTTTTTACTTTTTTTTATATTTTTTGAGAATAAATTTATTTTCCCGGACGAAATTGGATGTTGCCACACTTTAACTTGTGACTCTTGCAAAATTCTAAAAATCCTTTACAATCGAAAAGTGTAAATGGCACTAAGAGAAAAAGTTATTCAATCCATGGCTCAAATTAGACTCTTGTACAATAATTATAGCTCGAAGGTCACACTCAACAAAAAGGTATTTAGAAAAGAAAAATATAAATGCACTAATAATATTTGTGGAATTAATTACTTTTTGTACCTGCATTTTTTGGCAACGTCCTCCAAGAACCTTCTCCATTGGCCTGAATGTACTTGGTCAAAATTTCATCCTCATGCATTGTCCACCTCCCCTTCTTCAATCCCACTTTCTCATAACAAGGACCCTTCCCGTATCTGAGTTTTGCAACTTCCCCACTATTTGTCTCTACTTGAAAGCAAAGCAGCCACAAAAAATGATAAAATATGCCACAAGGTAAAACTCCATCATCTAGCAACTTCCAGTAGAATAGATCATCAAATCAGAGCCTCATTAAAAAGCTTAATTTGACATACAATCGTGACCAATTCACCGAGTAAAAGAACACTGCATCCACATTGATATCGAAATTCATCACTAAGCATAGTTGATAATCATGGATTTCCAGCTAAAACCAACAAAATAAATAGCAAGGTACCTTACGAGCTACCATTTCAGGATGGTTATCTTGGAAGAGAGAGGGAGTATTTGATTAGAAGCTACCACCGGGTGTGAAGCGAAGCATTTCCAGCCCTCTCTCCAAAACCTGAACCCTCCACCTAAACCTCTTCAACTTCTCCTCAACCTCGAACATTCTCTCATACATCTCCAACCCATAGGATAGAGTCGTTTGCCTCAAACAGGGATTTCCCGAGCACCTAGCTGTAAAATCCGAAAACAAATAAAGTTAAAATCAAATGACAATCATAAAACGAATAATGAATTGTAGATAGGAGTCCCAAAGAAAACAAAAGGAGGAAATATTTCAATTAAGAACCTAATATTTGGGCGCTCACATTTGATTAAGAACTTAGCATTCCTGATGGAGTTTCCATCGGAAAAAGTGAAAATGGCGTCGATTTGAGGGTAGAAGGGGATTCCCGTGACAGCATAGAACACTTCATGACACGCTCAGAGTGGTGATCGTGAAGAGGGATGAAAATTTGCAAAGAAAGCCTAGGTCACATTAATAGAAGATTTGCCGAGAGAAATCTAGGTCACGCAAGCAAACTGCGTTTTTTAAAAAGGTGAGATTCGAAAAAGAAAAAAAAGCTATGAAAAAAATGGAGGAAATGATATCTACCGGTAAGACACTCAAAAAATACCAAATTTATTCGGGTTTGTAAAAAAACCTCCTTTACTTAATAAGGCTTTGAGAAACCTCGAGTATTATATTTGTTAGCGGAGGTTATTCTAACCTCTCTGAGAATAAACCTCCCTTAAAATTAATAATTTTTGTAGTGACGTCACTAAAAGAGTTAAACATTTGGAACAACAATTTGACAATCTTTTGAATAAATGTTATCGTTATTCTGTTTCTATCAATTATTTCAACTATTATATAGTTTAAGTATGAGTTCTCAAATTTTCTTTTACTTCTCATTTGATGTTTAATATCGTGTATGACAAACAACCAAATTTTTACGCCAGTTATATATATTTTTCTTAACTTTCAATTATTTCTAATTTTCCTTTCTATACTTTTACAGTAATTATTACAATTTTGATTGTAATTTATTTTACGAAAATATATTGTTAACATTTTATTTAAGATTAATGACATAGACCAAAACAATTTAGTTAACTAATCAAACAATTTTTTATTCAGTTGTCATTTCACTGATCACATTTTACAATAATTGATTTAATTTTATCAATTTTCATTATGGACAATTACGTTTAATTTATTTTCTTGAAAATAATACATATTTTGTTAACAAATTTCTGTCATTTTAATTTAAATTAATTTTGAAAAACCATATTTTAATATAAAATAATTTCATCAATTTTAATTCTAATTTTAGTTTATTTAAAGTAATCACCTATAATTATTTGAAATTAATTTCTATTAATTTTATTTTATTTTAATATATTTTCAACAATGAAAACTTTTTTATTTTAAATAATAAATCACATTTTAAATTACTTTTCAAACACATTAAAATTGTAATCTTATAGTTTTACCGATTAATTTTTTTAATTTATTACGCCAATCATATTATTAATGAACTTTTAGAAACTTTTCTCTTACTTTTTTTTTTTCATTAGTAAACCTTATTAAGTTTGATTCCATATGAATTGGTTTATAAACTATTAAAAAACACATTTTAAAGCTGTGTGGTTGTTATTTAAAAAAAGTTATATTTTTAGGAAACATAATAAATATGATGGCGTAAGTATTTATTGTAAAATCTTAGAAAATGATATTTTAAAAGTGGTAGTGATTTAAAAATAGTAAGATTCAATTATTTTAATATTAAAAAGTTTTAGTATAAATAGAATTATTATAAATGAATTTCATTATTTTAAAACATACCATAATCTCTCTACAAACCACTTTTCTATAGCTCTTTGACTTTTTTCTAAGAGTTCTGCCTTTTTGGTTGTTTGATTGGAGAACCGAGACCGTATGATTGATCTTTTCGATGAGTTCTTCAAGTTGGACTGATTATTTTTCCTGTTGGCATAAGTTGAGTTTCTGCCTTCTTTTTTGTCTATTTTTGTTGCATGTGAGCTCTCTTTCGCTTGCATGTGTCAATTTATTTATCAGTATGAGTTTTTGCTGATCAGTGATCATAACGATATGTCCCGCTCATTTTTGTGATATTTCTATGTATAGATAGAACATCTTGTGGATTTAGAGATGTTCGGCGTTCATGGAGTTCTTTAAGCAGTTAGGTAAGGGAAACTAATTTCTCTGTCTTAATTCTTAAACCTGTTAGGAATGCATATTGTATGATTATTTTGTGATTGATTGAGATATATGCTATGTGGTATTGTTTGTGATGTTTGAAAGCTATGAAGAATTATGTTTTACTTGTTATTTGAGAAATAATTATTGTGTTATAGGTGCGTTTTGTAACGCCCCGACTACTATACTAAATAATTATTATTTGATAAAAAGATATGGAATTAATTTTTCTTTTACCATAAAATTTTCCTTGAGAGAACATTAATAATAACATAACTTCATATTCATATATATAGTTTACATCTCTGTAATTGTTCATGAAATATTACAAAAATATATATTTGTAAAATATTAAGAGTCCTACATCAGAATAGAAGATTTATCTATATTTTTAATATTTCCTAAAGATATTAATAGAAATTATCCATGAGTCAATCTTCAGAAGATCCACCAATAATATCCTGAACAACTCTCACTGAGCAGGTTCCTCTTCTGCTCATGCAACAAGTACATATGAAAGAAAAAATATGAAAGGAGTGAGGTCTTTATAAGCCTTAAATATCAATCTTAATAAACTCAACAAACAATACAAACACCGGGGGCCTAGATTTGGACCTACAACCATAAAACTTTATCTTGTTTTACCAGACATATGGATCCATATTCCACTTCTGATGATCCAATCTGAACATCAAAAGTTATTTTGGGAAGTGATTAGGTAGTTGAGTATTTCTCATAAAACATTGGTACAATCATAATTATTTCTTTCTCAAGAATATTAGTCATTCATCGGCTCACAAAAGAGATATATACTCACTACATAACCTTGGCGATGCCGAGCACGTATCGGATAGTCCCAAGTTTGGCTTATGAATATCCTAGTCCAGTGCGCTATTCTGAACTATCCAGATATTCACCTACTTGGTAAAACTTCCTTAGACCCCACCATGGTCCCTGCCTTTCATCCCGCAGTGTACCAAACTATGACTTTCCAAATACAAACACTTTGACACTGGTTTAATCTCAACTTATTAAAACCAGACTTAACTCTTACTTAACTAACATACTCTTAGATATTTTCAAAGGTCATAAAATGTTATAACTATCAATTCATGTCATTGTATAAACTATACACAAAGAATATAAAACATCGATAAAATGTACATGCAATTTTCTTCTATCCAAGTTCATTGAATAAAATAATATTTTCTTTCACTTCACATTTTTTTTATAAAATAATGATAAAATAAGAATCAAAGCAAGAATTTTAAATAAATAATTAGATAAGGATTAGAACGAAATATAAAAATATAAATTAAACAGGACCAGTGCGTAATTGGAGATATATTAATTGAAATAAATAAACAGGACCAATGCATAACTAGAGATAAATAAAATAAAATAAAATAATTAAATAGGACCAGTGCGTAACTAGAGATAAAAAAAAATAAAATAAATAAATAGGACTAGTGCGTAACTGGAGATAAAAAAATAAAATAAATAAATAGGACCAGTGCGTAACTAGAGATAAATAAAAAAAATAGGGCCAATGCGTAACTGAAGATAAATTAAATAAATAAATAAGTAGGACCAGTGTGTAACTGGAGATAAATAAATAGGACTAGTGTGTAACTGGAGATAAATTAAATTAAATAAATAAATAGAATCAGTGCGTAACTAGAGATAAACATAAAATAAAATAAATAAATAAATAGGATCAGTGCGTAACGGGAGATTTAAGTAAAATAAATAAACAGGATCAATGCATAATTGAAGATTAAATACAATAAATATAAAAGGATAATAAATGAAAATAAGTTAAATGAAAGTAAATAGAATAATATATGAGTCAAAATAAATAAAAGATTAATATAAAACCCATGAATTTATCAAAATTAATATTAAAAGAGCTTAACCCTACTCCCCCTTACCTTATTGATTGAAGGGCACACTAATAATATTTGTAGAGGAGTTTGATCTCTTTGAATCTTTGCTCTAAACTTTCTCTCTCTCTTCTTTCTCTTTCTCTCTCCTTTCTTTCTCTCTCTCCTTTCTTTCTCCTTTCTTTCTTCTCTCTTTCTCTCTCTTCTTTCTTTCTTTCTCTCTTTCTCATTGTTTCTTACCTTCTCACCGTAACTTCTTCCTTCATGTCTATATATATAAGCAAACCATGTGCTTATTTAGATTTTTCTTTCAAAGCCATCATTACCCATGTTAATGAAGAGATAATCCTTATATATTCATCTTATCTTTTCTTCTTATCTTCTTATCTCTTCTTCTTCTTCTTTTCTATATTTTTTTTACACACACCTATTTAATAAAATTTAAATTAATATTTTTTTTGCCTAACATTTTTTTAATATATATATATATATATTTTTTTTTTATTTGTTTTGTTTTCTTCTTATTGTTATTCATAATAAGTAAAAACTACATCATGATAAAATATATTTTTAATGTTTAAACTACATCATAATAAAATACGAAACATTAATAAAAATAGAAAATTTTCTAAGTGTTTTATTTAAAATAAATAATACAATTTATTAAAAATATGGATGTTACACGTTTGAGTTCAATTGGTGTGAATGTTTTGATAGATTTGATGTTTGATATTTGAATGGCCTCTGCAAAGGTTTTGGAGTTGTCTAGACTGCCTGAATATGCATAATTATGTTTAGATCAATTTTGTAGAATTTTATAGACTCGTTGGGCGAGCATTACTTGCTGGGCGAGTGAGTTGATCTACAAAATTATGCAAAATACTGATCTCCAGAATTATGTAGATTCACAAACACGTTGGGTGAGTCATTACTCGTTGGGCAAGTAATTACTCGTTGGACGAGTCATTACTTGCTGGGAAAATTTCCATGTTATGGACTTCTAGACTTGGGAAGTTGTTGGGCGAGTATTTCTTGCTGGGCACTTTATGTGAAGATTCTTTCCACTATAGCTCTAGTGACAAATTCAATGGGTGAGCCATTCGATCGCTGGTCAAGAAGGGCGGACTTTCACCTCTCGCCCAACGAGAAGATGTGCTCGTTGGGCGAGTAAGTCAGAACCTGAAACTTGTATTCTTGAGTTAAATTGGATGATATTTTAGTTATTATAGAAGCTTTGTAACTATTATGAATGATGAGTATATGGTATGAGATTGTTTATATGAGACGGAGTTGAGATTGGTTGATGCTAATCTAAGGAGGATTAGTAGTGGTTGTGGTAGTGTATGCATTGAAGTAAGGATTATCTTAGTAGTTATCCTGACGCTCTAATAACCATTCAAATCCTCAATTAGAAAGGAATAGGGTATGTGGTGAGAGGAGTAGAAGGTCCTAGCCTAGGGATTTTTTGCTTAACTATAGGTGTTAATAGACTGACCTTGTATGTGGTAGAGTTATCACTCTTAATCTATCGCTCTACAAAGCATGAGATGCCACTACAAGTACAAAACTGATTGGATCCGACATCAAAGCATGTATCCATTTTAGTTAAGTCATAGTTTATATATATGTATATATATATATATATATATATATATATATATATATATATATATATATATATATATATATATATATATATTATGGTTTGAGACAACTATTTAAACGTCATTAGTTTACTATTCTTTCGTGTTTCTATCTTGTGTTGTTTGTTTTCTTTTTGCGATGATCATCTATTCAGTGGAAGCAACGGTGGTTGCGGTTTCAGAGGCACCTCTGGAGGTTGAAGAGCCATTAGGTCGGAAAAAGGTTTCAGTGAAAAGTTGTTGTAAGTGGTTAATCGTGTCTAGAAGTCAAAAATGTTTGGTTTGTATAATTGATATATTATACAATCATATCATTTATAAGACTGTATTAATATACTTTATATATTTATTTATCTATTTTGAACACTAAAATAAAACATTCTATTTTATTAATTTTAAACTATTAAGATTGGATGTTATATATATATATATATATATATATATATATATATATATATATATATATACACGAGTAAAAGAAAGTAACATATTAATTAATAATGCATAAATATTAATTTTGACATTAACCATAATCTGATCCTGGTCTTATGAGAATCCGAAAGACCAAACTTAAGTTCAATTATTTTTTAATTGTTGTGGGCTTGAACTTAAGTTATTTTAACATTGCGTGATAAATATGATTCCAAATTAAATGCTGATAGAATTAATTCTACAATTTTATTATAAATTTAATTAAATAATTTATTTATTTATTTTTATCTTGCAATTCATGTTCGAGGCAGGCATAAACTTGGATGGCTATCAACTCAACCTTTGATGATAACTTCTTTTTTTTTGTCATTAAAAATTACATAAATAAATTAGCTGGCAATTTGCAGTAACAGTGCCCAGGTAGAGAACAACAATGTTGTCGGTGCTTATTAGATTACAGTTCTCCGACAATCTGGTATATGCGTTTTACCTCAGTTTTTTAAATTTCAAAACATTTTTATCTTTTATATTTCATAAAAAAAAAAACTCTCTCACTTATTTAGTATTTGACTTAGAAATTCACTCGATCAAAATTCCCTCGCTTAGCCAAAGACTTCGGCACAAGAAGTGAATTTTAGTTTACCTAAGGAAAAATTTGCTTTGCTAAACAAATGATCATTAAGGGATTTTATAAATCTAGTTTCTTGAGCAAGAAAATGGTTCACCCAACAACTTCAAACATTAGAAGAGGTTTGTCCAACAAAACTTGATTCGTCTAATGAAACTTGACTCTTATAATAATCTAATTTCACCGAACGAGAGATTGGCTCGCCTAACAAACCAAAACACTAAGAGTCTTATTTAAAGGTTCGTCCAACGAGTTTTGCCTCATCTAATGAGCATTGCTTTTTAAGCTACTATTTGGATTTTAAATAAATAAAATTTTATCAACAATAGGATGATTCATCCAAAGAGTCTGCATAATTCAAAAACCAAAAATCACATATGACAACATCAAATTGGTTTTTACTAGGTTTTCTCTTCATTTCTCATACCTAATATGATATGTTTAGTTCTAAAATAGCATCCAACCGAACCAATTTGACTCAATTGATATATCCTACTCATTCAACTACATACACACACACAACATAAAGCCTTTACATAAAAAAATCCATTCATGTTCAAAATTAACCGATATTCCCCCATTACAAATTATCTTGATTAAAATCAAAACAAGTATGGTGACCACATCGCTATTAGTGGAAATTGGCAAGTGCACCAGTCGCACGTAGTAAGTAATAGATATCACTCTTTCCATAGAGACTTATGCAATACATGAAAACCTTTGCAATTCACAACTCAATTAGATAACACAGTTCACAAAAACACTTAGAAACTCTTCGTTTAACATGTAATTTTACTAGTTTTAAAAAAATTGCATATCATTTAGACACTTATCTTGCATGATTTGATTATAAATCTTAGAAAAACAACCCCATTTACCTTTAATTATAGAATGAGGAGTAGAGAAGTTATAAAAAGTGGAAATTGATGTGTTTGTCTTGTTTTTGCATGTTAAATGAAGGAAGTTGTAACTGATGCGACTGAGTTGCAGAAATGGGGCTAAGTGTCACAAAGGCGGTTAAGGAAACCCTCATGAGGAGGAAAGATTTGGAATATCCCGAGCCCAAAATGTGCAGCTTAAGTCCTAAGAAAGGTGGTTTGGAAAGATCTAGAATGACACATCTACGATTCAAGTACAAAAGTTGGAGCTCAAGTCGCACACTATTTTTCTATAAAAATAGCACATGCCTTTGTCATTTGTATGCTAGTTTTAGGAACCAATATAGTAGTCCTGTTCTAGGTTCTTAGGCACTTATTATAATATATTTAAAAGAGAACAGCGGGAGGAAGGAAGTGGCTCCTTGTGCTTATTGTAAACATCATTATAAGTAACTGACTTCTTCCTAGCTGAGATTGGATGTAACTTCTAAACTCTTTGTACTATACTTTACTTAATATATTATGTTTTTGTTTTATGTGTTGGTTACTTGATTTGTATTTGACTTCGTGGTGATTTGGCCAATCAACATACCTCATCAACACTAGATGCAGAGACATCTGGTCTATTATTTAGATCCAATCAAGTCTCCTGACCCTTAGCATATAGTAAACATGGATATGCGGGATTAGTTGGTTTAAAGAGTCTTGTTCTTAAAGCAATGGTTCCTCCACTAGATTGGGAAATCCTGCGTCTAACACCCTTAGGTTCTAATGAACAAACATGTGGTTAGATCTACACGTAAGCGCATACTTCTAGGAACACTAAAATAAAGTACATAACTTATAGAGAATCAAGAGTAGTGTAGTTGAGTAAAAGAAGCCAAGTTTAATCCCAACACCTTAACCAATATTGCTTATATTTATTATTATTAATACTTATATTTAAAACTATCAAACCTTTATCACTTTATTATTATAAACTTGAATGGATCATAGATTACTATTTTATCAAACCAAATCCCTGTAAATTTGACTTTGTTGTGCTACAATTGACCCAATGCACTTGCTAGAAAAGTTAACCCTTAAATGGGTCACAACATGCACAATGTCATGTCATATATTAGATGAAACATTGGTGGCATTCATAATCTATTGTTGAGCTAAACTACCATCTTTGAGACAAAACATGAACGTTTTTCATACTTGATTGTTTTAACACCTAATTAAAATCATAGTGTTAACTTTTGTTCTAATAATTTTCATATTTATATACATAACATCATTAAACGGTTACTCACTCTAAATTTGACCATGTCGACCATTTTAACAGTTATAGTATTCAATAAATTTCTACTACATAATAACAAATTCACTTATAATTCAAAAATAGTTCCCTTTACCTAGTATTTTTTTTTATGTCACAAGCCATAGAAACAAAAAGTTAAAAAATACACTAAAAGTTCTAGATTCCTAATGAAATATTTCTAAATTAATAAAAAAAATCAAAGGAATGGAATGATTTATACAACAACATTTCTTATAGAACGCAGATGAAATTATGAAATAATAACATTAGTTTATATATATATATATATATATATATATATATATATATATATATATATATATATATATATATAATAAGGCTTAATTATTAGTTTGATATCCACTTTGATCGAAAAGTTTCAATTTGGTTCTCACTTAACTTTTTATTTCAATTGCATCTCAAAATTTATTAAAATGCTTAAGTCCTTTTTTATTAACATCATTAAAATTATTAACGATTGCATGAGTAGTAGGCATGCTTATTTTGCAAATAATGCAGACATGGCACACTTATTTACTGATATAGAACTCAAAAATTGAAACTCCTCCCACGTAGACAACACTCCATCTCCTCTCATTTCTCCTTCATCCTTCACTCTTCGATCTGTGCCCCTTCAAATCCTTAAATCAATAAATGGGTGTTGTGTTCAAACTAGTAGACACCATTATGTTCTTGCTCGTGACAACAATGGCAGTTCCTCTCATTGATGCTTTAAGGAAAAAGTTTCTACCTTTTCAGTGGTCCCCTTTTTTTATTTATGTATTTTGATTAATATTATTTCATGTTTGTATGAATCCTCTGTTAATATGAATGATCATGCTTATGGGGGAAAAACAAAAATTGGATACTATTATCTTTTCTTATCTTTGGATCAAGAAAAACTCTAACTTTTAGGAATTACTACCAACCATTCAATTACAACCAAAAATCCCTCATGAAAGCAAATTAGAAAAAAAAAGAGAGAAGAAGATAGGATAAATGAGGAGGAAAAGAGAAAACTCCAATGGAAGAAAATGGAAGACAAGAAGAACAAAGGAGCACTCGTGATGCTAGCGAAGCTTCCGATTATGACCAATGTTAGCAATGACAATTCTGGTTGGGCCAAGGCGACATTGTGGTTGAGGAAGCACGAAGCCATTTGTGTCTCGTTGTTGTGTCATTTGTATAACAAGGAAGAAGAAAGAGCCTACAACATTCATTAGAGCAAACATCATCTTCTTTATAAAAGGCAAAAGTTGACACGTAGCACGTCAAATTTTAAAAATATGACAAGTATATATTACACTTTGCCACATCACCACCCTCTTAATGTATTTTTTTTTTAAATCTAATGGAAAGGAGTTGATAGTGTTAGGAATAAGTCAAAACTGAACCTTAGTTAGTTAAAACAGTTAGTACTGTTATATGATAGTTGCTTTCATTTTTTGCTTCTGTACTGTGTATAAATACGTTCATTCATTTCACATAATATACAGACTTCCATTCATTCTTCTATATGTGTGCAT
>Ga0214542_1000982_pt1 | contig 56567 bp, 16 predicted proteins | sample CNSS1metaG_FD_160096 | JGI IMG/M metagenome (GOLD analysis project Ga0214542, IMG submission 160096) | Root nodule microbial communities from cowpea collected in UCLA plant growth center, Los Angeles, California, USA - CNSS1 | ecosystem: Host-associated > Plants > Roots > Nodule | place: USA...
GTTATGATAAGATAAAAAATATATTGGAGATGAGAATGAGTTTAATGACAAATGAAATAATTAAAAGAAATAAAAAATAGAATATATATATATATATATGGGTTACTTGATTAATTGTGAATATTTTAATAATTTAAACGAGAATGAAGATATGGCGGGGATGGGTATTATGGCGGGTATATGTACATCCCCATACCCATCCCCATACCCAACTGAAAAAGTCGGGAATTCCCCATACCCAGTCAATGCGGGATTCCCGTCAAAACGGGGACGGGTTCGGGCAATACCCACGAGGACGGATTTATTTGCCATCTCTAAGCGGAAGAGAGAAAAGATAAGATAATTTGGATTAACGAAAAAAAAATGGAAAGCAAAATAAAAGATTTATAAAACTTGTGAATGATTAAATCCATATAATAATAAATTAAAAAATAGTATACATATGAATAAAATAATAAAATAATCTTTATTTTTTATAAAATGATTTTAGTTATATTAAATTGTAGTTTTATTATTATTAATATTATTAATTTCATTAATTTCATTAATATAATTTATTTATTTATTATAACTGATGAAAATATATGTATTGAATTTTTTTATTATGATAATAATTTGTGTATCATAATTATTAAAAATAACATCAAAAATAAATATTTTTTATAATTTTATTATAATTAGTTTTTTATCGTATACAAATAATTGAATTTATAAACTTAATTATAAGATGTAAAATATAAAATAATAAAATGATTTATATTGATGAGGTAAAAAACCATAAAGAAATTGTATATCAAAATACAATAACAAAATCATCTTTATTAGTAGGAATATATTAATTCCGTTATTTTTAATTTTGTTACTGTTGTTTTTATTTTACAATTTTGTTATTTGGTAGATTTATTTTATTAATATGACTTGTTTTAGATTTTGTTATTTTTATTTTAATATTTTATTAGCATTATTTTATTTTATATAAGTATATTTAATTATGTTAAGTAGTGTAGCATAACATATTTAAGTCAATAAAACTATTTCTACTTTATTTTTTAAATTAAACTTGATTACTGTTTATTTTTGAGAATTTCATTATGTGAGGATTAAATTTTCGACATGAAAAAGCTTGCCTTTTTTTTTTTTTTTTTTTTTTCTTTTAAAGATCAAATTAGATTTTTGCGGTTTTCCAACATAGAAGATCAAATTCTTTATTTTAATGGTAACGGGAGATATCTTTAATTACTTAAACTTTTAAATTCTTGTTTTCAATATGATATCAATGTTCTAATTTCAAATATATTCGAATAATATTATTAGGTCAAATTACTTTGTCCATTTTCAAATTCAAACTTTTATTCTAATTTTTTGCTTAAAAATATTTTAAAAGATCAGCTCTCTTTTCACTTGAATGGATAACAACCATAAGTGAATTTACGAAGATGGATCAAAAACAAATTTTATGTTCCTTTAACATTATTTAAAGGGAAAAATAGAAATAAATTTAGAGGATAAATATCAAATTTCATCCCTTCAACTATGCAGAGATTTGAAAAGATTTACATTGTTTTTACTTTTATAACCTTCTCTCGTTACATATATTATATATATTATTATCATTAGTTATACATTATTATTTTATTATATATATATATATATATTATTAATAATGTATATAATAATAAAAATATGTATAATATAATAATTATATATAATAATAATATATAATATATAATGATAATAATTATTAATAATATATATAAATAATAATTAAAATATCATTAAATTTTAATATTTTTAACTTATTTAAAAGTTATTTAATTTTATTTTTTATCATAAGGTTAATTAAGTAATTTTAAATTGTATCTATTATATTTATCTTTTTAATTTATTACATCACTTAAATTATTCACTAACTTTCATAAAATTCATTTCCAAATCCATTCACTTTATCCTCTAAATCCACTAAAAAAAACATACATATTCATCCACTCAAATCCATATAAATTCATCTTCACACTCTCCCTCAAACTCATTTTACCAAAGAAACATACTCTAAAGCTCTTCACTTCAACTCTTAGGCTATGTTCCTTTGTGTGGATAGATTCGAAGAAGAGTGTGAAAATGAATTTGTATGGATTTGAATGAATGGATGTGTATTTTTTTGAGTGGATTTAGGGAATAAAGTGAGTGAATTTAGAGATAAATTTTATGAAAATTAGTGAAATATTTGATAGATGTGATAGATAAAATAAATTGTGAAAATAGATAGAATTTGAAATTTACTAAAATACCCTTGATGAAAAAATAGAATAATTTTGTAATTTGATGTGATAAAAAAATAATAATATGAATTTAAAAAATTTATAAAAAGATAAATAAATTTTTAAAATAAATAATTACAATTTAAAATACAAATATATATATATATATATAAATTTTAATTATTACATACATATACTATTAATAATAATAATTATTATTTTATACATTATTAAGCATTATATTTTTAATAATATTTTAATTATTATATATATATAATTAATAATAAATATTATTATTATGCATGTATTATATTAATAATTATTCATATATATATATATATTAATAAATATAATATTAATAGATATATATTAATTATAATATGTATTATTATTTATTAATAAATAGGTTATTAATTATTATATATATTGTTAATTATTACTATATATAATAAAAAAATAAAAGTAAATAAATTATTTATAGTATATTATGATAATAATTATATATATAAAGGGTATGAAAGTAAAATAGTTAATATATGCTCAAAACTTTCAAATATTTGAGAGGATGGATTTTGGTAAAAAAATTCACGAATCCAACTTCTCTTTTCTGTTTAAATCATTAAACGGGGATATATTTTTTTTTTTCAAATCCGTCTCTAATCTACATTAACAATACAAACCACAAACAAACAAAGGCTTAAATATTAAGTGTACTGAAATATTTTTAAGATATTTATAAATAATATTTTATAATATATAATTAACTGTTTAATATTTTGAAGTTATAAATAATATATTATGACATAATAATTAATTATTTAATATTTTGAAAATATATCAATAATATCTTATAATATAAAATTTTAAGTAACAAAATTTATTTAACATGTTTATATATGGGTTTATACAAATATCCAATAAATCTATAAATACACCATTCAACTATAAAGAGGATCACCCAATTATCTCATTCATCACCATACCCCACATTCTTATAAATTATTTGAAAAGTCTTTTACAGGATTTTTGTTTCTCTTCAAAATTTGGAACTTTCTCATTAAAAAACAAACTCAGTTCCTCTTGAGAGTCTAGAGTCTGGTTTATCTCAATCAAATTTGGTAAGAACACTTTAGAATTAAAGTAAAAAATTGTTTATTGAATTTATCTTTTCAAATAGATACATTCTCTGATGGGTTTTATATATATATATATATATATATATATATATATATATATATATATATATATATATATATATATATATATAATTTTCATATATGAATTATGGTTATAATATTTTCATATAGGAAAAAAAATAAAAAACATATATTCCCACAAATCCTTGAATAACCTTCCTTGACAGATTAATCAATTCATGTTCTTTGATTTCTTGGTCAAATGCTTCAAACACAAGCGTGGCCTCAAAGTGGTAAAATATATCATATTTAGTTTATCATGTTTGAGTAGTTATTTTTATTTTTGGTCAGGACTGTTTTCTTTAATAATAATGTTAAATACAGAGAGATGATTTGTAAACTATTGTTCAAATAATGTTTTAGCAACTAAATTTGATTTTAACATTTTGAGAAAGAAAGGCCTTAACTGTATTAACACATAGTTATGAATTATTTCAGTAGTTTAAAATATAGTTAAAAAATCTTTTATAATTTAAATGTTATATTGCTTAACTATCTATTTATAAATAAGGTATTATTTTGGTTTAATTTGTAGTTTGACTTTTGTTGTTTTGATTTTTATATTTATTTATTTATACTTAATTAATTTCTTACTTACAAAAATTTAATGTGATTGTTTGAAAGTGTGTGTCAAAATCTAATATTAAAGTTTATATTTGAATTGTGTTAAAATCTAAGTTTGCACGTGTGAAAATCTAAGTTTGTTGTGAAAATTTGAGTTTACTATGGGTTATCTTTTTTGAAATTATCTCATTTTGACTCATAATATCTGATGATCCAGATTTTGAAACACGATGAATTCAGATTTTAATATATAACACTTCCAAACTACTATAATATTAATTTAACATAAATATCTCAATTAATTTTTTTTTTAAATAATGACTCAATAAAGTTTTCTTTTAATATGGCTCAATTGAATAAAAAAATATAAGATATAAAGATAATCAAATGCCACCAAAAATAAAAACTAGATTATTAGTTAAGTCTAAAATTATTCATGTTCATACTATTTTGTGTTTGTACCACTTAATATATTATATTATATTAAAAATAAAACGCTTATTAGAACTAGACAGCAAATTTTAAATCTTATTATAACTTAAATTCAATTTTTTCAAAGGATTAAATTGAATTTTCAAAACTAAGAATCAAAGTAAATCTATTTGTCTTAAGGTAGCCACATTATCCAAGTCATCTGAAATGTGACGCATTGACTAGAAATTGGTTACGTGACCAACAATTTATTTTTCTTTTTTTTTTTTATCAAAAGTAATTTTTAGGCAGGAAAGTTATAATTAACAAGCATATTTTAATATTTTTTTTATCTGATTAAAAAAATCTAAATATAATTTTTTGCTTAAATTTAATGAAATGTTGGGTTTGAAACTCCAACTTAGTTATGACAGATTGAGAATTTGACTAAAACAACTAAATAAAAAAAAATGTAGTGCCAAACGGGAAATAAAGATCCATACGTATCCCAAACGTGCTTATCGTGACATTTAAATAATGCTTCAACGGGAAACAAAACAAAATCCACACTGTTCTGTTTTTTTTTCTTTTCTTACTTTTGAAATTTTCTAAATTTCTGTCAGATTATACAGTTAGCTGATTTTTCTTATATAATTGTGAGACGCGTGGTTGGCTAATATTACCGTTTGAACAGATTCATCAATTTTCAACTTTCAACGTATCTTCCATTTGTTAACTGTCTTTTTCAGAAAATGAAAAAACAATCCAGATAAAATCCTTTAATTCACCGGCCATATAATTAATAATTTAATCAAAATGACCACGTAATTAATAATTTAAACAAAAACACATCAAATCATCACGATAATGAATCGTTACAAAAACGTGGGGGAGAAGCAATGAATAATTCATAAGTGACTGGTATATCATCTTTTAAAACAGAAATATATTCAATTTTTTTTCTCTTATTTTTTCTTTATTTCCACTCTGTTTAATATTTTTCTATTCAACTAAACACAGTCTTAATTTTGGATCTGAAACATGAGAAAGATGATATAAGTGTATTAGAAGACTAATATAATATTTGAGATACAAATATATAAGTTAAAATGCAAATTAGGGTTGTGGAAGATGCAATCGTGGCTACTCCATAGTGCATCAATGGCAGAAGATCCAATGTGCCTGTCACAAAGTTGAATAATATAAAATTTTGGTTTCTTCATTCTATTTGACTTTATAATTAATAATTCATAGTTGATCGTGTCTTTTAAGATATTGCAAATATTTGTTTCTTGTTTCTTGTTTATCTCTGTTAGATATTATAAATGTATGTTTCTATTATCAAATAACATTTTTTAAATCATTAATAATGATTTTTTTTTTTGAGATACACGAACAGTATTATTTTAAAATTCATAAAATATTAGTTATTTTGGTAACAAAGCGCATCATGAGGAAAAATGGAAGAATATGTATAACAATAAAAATAGTGGTTCCCTCGTACAGCTAAGTCTTAGTTAGATTAGATATGCTGTTCCCGACAGGTTGATGGAAACGGTACTCATCCAAAACCAACTGTCCAACGTGTGCAGTCCCATTCTTTGAACTCCGCTATTTAAAACACTCGGTGTCAATCACCACTGAATTTTCACATTCTGAATGAAGATCTGAAAAAAGTGACTACAAAGCTTTCAGTTTGAGTTCAAGTGTTTGAGTTTGGATTTTCGATTTTTTGTTTTCTCAGACAAGGAGATTAAAAATGATGGAAGTTGTGATTGTTGCACTTGCGGCCACACTTGGGAATCTTCTGATGGGATGGGATAATTCAACTGTTGCAGGTGTGTATTTCACTCTATATTTTATGCATTTCTTCTTTCTCTCTGATTGTGTTGTGTATAGTGATTTTTCAGTAGTGCATGTGCGTTTTTTGCTGAAAGTCTCAATGCCATGTATGGATTATGATAATAATGTTTTTATCCTAGTGTTATGATTTGGGAGCATGGAGCTAAAAATGATTACCCTAATTTTGAAATACTGAAAGAGGAATTGTGAAAGGGTGTGTTAGATCTCATTACTTAAATTGAACAAACATGTTGGTACTCTTTTGCAGCTGGTATGACCTACATCAAGAAGGAGTTCGTTGTGGATGCGACAATTGAAGGGCTAATTGTGTCCATGTCGTTTATAACCGGAACCATTGTGACAATATTCTCTGGGGCAGTGTCCGATATGGTTGGAAGACGTCCTATGCTGATAACCTCTTCTATAATGTATTTCCTGAGTGGTCTGGTAATGTTTTTCGCTCCTAATGTTACTGTTATTCTGGTAGCGAGGATAGTGGATGGGGTGGCCATTGCTCTGGCTGTTACTCTTAATCCTCTGTACATATCTGAGGTAGCACCGGCCGATATCAGAGGCCAATTGAACACTTTTACTCAGTTTGCTTGTTCTGGTGGAATGTTTTTGGCTTACATTATGGTGTTCTCAATGTCCTTGACCGACTCACCAAGTTGGAGACTCATGCTTGGAGTTATTTCAATTCCTGCTGTTGCCTACTTTTTACTCACTGTCTTTTACCTGCCCGAGTCTCCAAGATGGCTTGTGAGCAAAGGCCGGCTACTTGAGGCTGAAAAAGTTCTGAAAAGGCTTCGCGGCACTGATGATGTTTCAGGTGACACTGAACTTTTAGCATTAGTTTTTTCTTTTCTGAACTGAATCATCCTCTTTTTTTGTATCGATTAGGACTTAACTTTGGTGTGTAGGGGAATTGGCGTTGCTGGCTGAGGGTCTTAGCCCTGGGGGTGAAGCCACTTCCATAGAAGAGTATGTAGTTGCCCCAGCTAGTGAGATTCTTGTTAACCAGGAAGCAGGGAAAGATTATATAAAGTTATATGGTCCCAATGAAGGGGTTACAATGGTTGCTCAACCAGTGAATGGACAGGGTAGCTTGATATCACGTAGTATGTTGTCTCAGCAAGGAAGCTTTGGGGGTCTCTCTAGTACTGGTCTTAAGGATCCTATTGTGAATCTCTTCGGAAGTTTGCATGAGAGTACTCTCCCTGAGGGTGGAGGTTCACGCAGCATGCTGATTCATAATGCCAACAGTATCTTTAGCATGGGAGATCCAGATTCTCCCTTTGGTACCAATGACAACCTGCATGCGCCACTAATGTCATTTCAAGGGGGTGGTGGTGAAAGGGCTCATGGATCCAAGGACATGTTGGGTATGAGGAGCAATAGCAGCCTGAGAAGTAACAGTAGTTTAGCTCATGGGAACACGGTTGAAACTCCTAAAAATACAAACATTGGTGGAGGTTGGCAATTGGTTTATAAATCAGCTGATGGTGCTGGGGGTGGGAAAAGAGAAGGGCTCCAAAGGGTTTATTTGCATGCAGAACCTGGTGCAGTGTCTCACTCTCAGCATGCTTCATCATTTGTTTCAACTTCTGGCTATGACATACCAATAGATGGCGGTGAAGCGTATCAGGCTGCTGCTCTTGTTAGTCAGTCAGTTCTAGGAACTCATGATTTGTTGCATCTGCCAGAAGTTGCGGCAACAGGCTCAAAATGGAAAGCTCTGCTAGAACCAGGAGTCAAGCGTGCATTAGTTGTTGGCATAGGACTTCAAATTCTTCAACAGGTAAAATAAGTTAGAGATGTGGTGGTATTACTTTACTTGACTATATTGTGTCGTTTAACATACAAAATCCACTTACTTTGAAGTTGGTCTGCACAATAATGTCTTGAGGATCTTAGGAGTAGTTCAGCTTAAGAAAAAGTTTCCTGCTATCATTTTGTGTTGCAAATCTTTTTGAAAACATAAACAAAATGAATTCACTATTGAATCTTTTGCTAAATAATATTGAAAGCAGGAAATAGAAATAGAAAACGTTTTCTCAAACTAAGCAAGACTTTAGTTGTTTGCACTATTAGCATTCTCTCCATTCCTTTTCCTCATTTCATCTTTCTAACAATTTTGACAAAAATTCATGGCTATATGGCAAGTACATAATGCTTCTAGGAGTTATTTTCCTAGCAATTTCAAATTAGTTGAAGTGATGATATTTAGTATGAAAACCTGCACATACACCTTGGCTTCTTTTGTGATTCTGAAAATATAATATGCATTGCAGGCTGCTGGCATAAATGGGTTTCTGTACTATGCTCCCCAGATTCTTGAGCAGGCAGAAATAGGAACTCTTTTATCAAATTTGGGCCTTAGTTCAGCATCTGCTTCTTTTCTTGTAACTATCATTACCACATTCTGTATGCTTCCTTGTATAGCTCTTGCAATAAGACTCATGGATATTTCTGGCAGGAGGTATGTTTAATCTATGACTTGGCTTAAGTTTCATGTTGATATTGTCTCTGTTTCAGGTGTTTCCGTAGCCATATTACAGCATTGTAATCACAGCAATATTGTTCAATTTCTACAGTCACAATCGCTGCATTCTTCTTTTTGCTACATTGTTCAATTCTCTCATGAACTTGTCTATGCATAAGTATCTATCTCATAAAACAAAAGATGAACTGAAATGCAGAAAAAAATGGTGACAATAACTTTATGTATTTTTCTCATGGCAGGTCAATCATGCTGTACACAATACCCATTTTGATAGTTTGCCTCCTGGCACTAATAATCAAGCAGTTCTTTGAGGTAAATTCTGTGATCAATGCTGCAATCACTTGTATCAGTGTTGTGGTTTATGAAAGCGTCTTCTGCATGGGCTTTGGCGTTATACCAAACATCATATGTGCTGAAATCTTCCCAACAAGTGTTCGTGGAATCTGCATTTCCCTGACTTCTCTTACATTCTGGGCTTGTACCTTGATTGTGACCTTAGTATTCCCCACCTTGCTCCAGCTTCTGGGTCTCCCTGGTGTCTTTGGGTTATTTGTCCTTGGCTGCATCATTTCATGGACATTTGTCTACCTGAAAGTTCCTGAAACAAAAGGCATGCCTTTAGAAGTTATTACTGAATTTTTTGCTCTTGGTGCAAAGCCTGGTACTGATCCCGCAGAAATTGGAATCAAATAGCTGATTGAGATGATTATCATCACCATAAGAAGCAGCAGCATAAGTTTATAAGTTCAGTTGGTTTGATTTCTTCTAAAACGAATTGAAAAAGATTTAGTTGAAAATTGGAATTATTTGGCTTTAGGATATGCCAGCAGCGACTTCGCTTCTTTTGCTTTTGGGAGAAAAAGATGAGTATTATATGTATATTTATTTATACATATTATGATTAATATTTAAAGTATTCTTTTATACCCTTTCTTTCCTTAGCATTTGCCATTTGTCATATATTTAGCCATAAAAAGAGGCCAGTCATTTAACCTATGTGTGTTTTCATATGAAATCGAGTTTTTTCAAAAACCTGTAATGCAGATTATAGAACAATTTTTGTTTTCTATTTTCCTTCTTATTTTCTTTGTCGTTAGGTGTTTATAATTAAATTAGTCAACAAATTCTCAATCATTGCAAGAAGCAACAATAGGTGAAACCAAAGTGAAGTCACTATCCCCATTGAAATATCAGGAACTTAACCGACACAAACTCTTGAAATTAAATGTCAGTACCCATCAGTAAAATCTACACGAGACACCATAGCTATAACTTGAATCTTTTGGTTGAGACAACATCATTGTCTAAGGTGTTAATCACGTGAGTCAGCACTCATAATTATTGTAAGTTTCAATCACGATCAGTTAAACAGTGAAGTGCATTGATCATAACGTTGCAAGCCAACTTGACTGGAACTGACAAATTCTTTCACAATAAAATTTTTTCTCTAGTTTTAAGGGCAAAAACAGAACATTATAGACCAAATTCTTCGAAATCCATATCTGGACATCCAATGTTTCTTGAAAAATATATTTCAAACCTGCAGGAAAAGAATATAAAGTGAACTTTAACCTAGTTCAATTTTATAAAATTATATGAAAAAAAAAACTTTACTTTCTATTAGTTGCTTCACGTATCTCCTTTATTTTTTTTTTCTATTTTTCTTTAAATTATAATTTTACTTTCATGAGACAGGACAGATATAAGTATCCACAGTTCAATTTTCATATGAACAAAGAATTTCACTTGATGAGGTTTGATTTTTCCTGAACATGTAAGTTTGTAGAAGGAGTTTTAACAATAATTAAATGATAAAAGTTAACTCATATATTCATACCGATGGATAACATAGTTTGGTTGATATTTTTTTCTAAAATTTTCAATATCCATTATTTGTTTATGTGATTTTTTTAAGAAAAATATAGTAATATAATAGGGCCGCTGAAAGGGGATTTAACCAACGGAAAGGGCCCAACAGGCGATAGGGTGGATAGGGTGGCCTGCTTTGTGTACTTTCTTGAACACCGTTTGTGTTTTAGTACTTTCCATAAATTTTCTTGATTAATTACCTTTTGCACCCCATTGTTTTCTCCTAGACTTTCATGGGGTGTTGAAAATATCTAAAATGTACATGCTTTATTGTGAGATTTAAAAAATGTTTCATATTTATTTTCAGATAGTGAACTTCAGCGGACAAACCGTTTGCACACCCAATTCTAATTAATCCTAAAATATTTCAATAAATCTAAAATATTGTGAAGTGTTATATGGTCCTTAAAAATCTTATAAATGTTTTAATCTTAACATTTAAAAAAATCTGTTTTACTTTATTTATATTTATAAAATCAAAACTAAAAATGACGTTTTGTTATTTTAATTAAAAAAAATCATAAAATCTCTTATATTAACTATTTTAATTAAAATAATATTAATTAGAAGAGAGGATCATGCAGCGGAGAACAATTAAGATATCTTCATTACGTTTGTAAATCGGGGTTATTATTTTGATTTTTTATTATATTATTTTTAAATTTCATTCTCTAAATTTTTTATTTAATTGTCGATAACAATATATGTTTCTAAGATAAAAATAGGTATTTTCTATTTTTTATTTTCATGATCTAAAGCTTTAAATTTTATATTATACAAGCACAATTTCTGAGAAATCGTATAAAACCTAAAACTAAGTATTAAGTTTATGACTTTGTATAACTCATAAATGCCCTAAAAAACTAAAATTATTAGTTATAAAGCTACTTGAAAAAAAAAACAATTATGACATTTTATTATAAGCATGGAGGTATATTTGACCAAATTAATGGTCCTCCAATTGCAACAATCTATTTTAAAACGAAGTGAAGTCAAATCCAATATTAAATCTCATGAAATTAAATTTATTTTAAAGGTTATTTTATTGTATAGTTATATATTTATCTCTTGATAGCAACTTTATATTATACATTTAATAATAAAACGTTGAAATTATGAATATAACGATAACTATAAAAAAAACCATAGTATATAATGATAACTATAAAAAAAATCATTGTAAAATAATTAACATTTTTCAATTTTTTCTAAAAATTTCACAATAGAAAAAGTTACAAAAAAAATATATTTAAACTGAAATGTTAATTTATTTATTTTTAGTTTAATTAAAATAAAAATTGAATCAAGCTAATTGACAAAAGAACCCTGTATATTATGAGAGACAAATATCTATAACAATCTAGTTATTTCTGGTTAATATCTAGGAAGATATTTTTCATTTTACAGATGTTTTTAGATATTATTTTGATGGACAGATAGGCATAGATAGTTAGATATTAATTAATTATTGTTCATTGGACCATGCTTTTCTCAATGACGTAGAAAGCGTTAGTTTGGGGTTATCTTATTTTTGCTCCAAATTGTCTCTAGAAGAGTCTAGGTATATGATTTGGACAATCAATTTTTATCGTGCTGGTTTAGTGGATCCATGAAATCATAAGTATCAAGGTGAAGGAGACCATAAACATATATTTTATTATCAACTGAAATTATTCCAAACTACCACCCGTCAAATTTATTCAATAAAAAATAAAGCTTACAAAACTTTAAAAAATATATTTTTTATTAATTAGAATTAATCGTTTTGGTTTAGCATCCTCTTTAAATATTTGAGAAGAAAAAAGAAGAAGTAAATAACACACTGATGGCAGACATTTTTCCCAACACTCACCTAACTTGATAGACCGATACAATAATTATATATTCTACATTTTAGACACGTTATTATACTAATCAATATCATACACTGTGCGAAAATTTGTCAGATTAACGACAATTAGACATACAGTGAGTCATCATCACTCTTTGTAGAACATTAAAAAACTTGAAATAGAAAAAAAAAAAAAGTGATACTTAACTGATGAAAAGAAACATCCCAATCTTTTATTGCTGGGCACCACCGAACCAAATGTAGTACTGAACATAGTTAATGTATGTGTTTACTATAAGTAGGACAAAGTGAGAAACACACTGGATCTAATTGATGAGAAAGTTGGTTAACACGTGTTTAACCTAGCTAGGGTTTCGGCTTTTGTAAAATGAAGTGGTCTAAGTTTCTGAAAAAGTTAATTTTTAAAAAGAAAACAGGGAAGAAGAGTCTGTAGGAGCATGCATGGAAGTACTCGGGTATATTGTTGAAAGTGCAGTGGCACGATGCCAATGATCCACAATTTTAGGTACGAGTCATGTTAAACACTTAAAAGGGATAAGGCAGTTTGAAAATTTTGACGCACTTTGTTTAGGCAGCCGCAGGAGAAAAGGTAGGTAGCACTACCTTTTACCAATGCAATACAAGTTGCCCACAGAGATGTCATCTTCTCATAAATCACCTTCACTCAAATTTTTACTTCAAAATAATCTCAAAATCTTGTCGTATCAAAATCTTGTCGTATATTGTTGAATGATTGAACACTAGCTCTAATATTATCTTAAAAAGTAAATTTTAAATTTAATTAACCTCTCAAAATCAAAGAAAATCAATTTGTAAAGTGAAGTTTGCACTTTTATTTATATTATGAAATTGTCTTATCTCTAATCGATATAAAACTTTCAACATTCACTTATATATATAAATATATTATAAATTAATCTTATTTCTAATCAATATGAAATTTTCAACACACCTCTTTATAGAAAGACATATACATCTCAAATACAGGACTAGACATCAATGAATGGTTGGAAAGAAACAAAATAGTTGGTAAAATGTCATAATAAACTTTAACTAATAAACTTTAACTCATGACTGTAAACTTTACATCTAACTTAATCCTACAACTCATTTATAAGATGAGATTATATTCACTTATATATCCTATAAATTAATTTTAATTTTATCTTTGATTAGTGTAAGACTTCTGAGTTATATAAATGGATTCGTATTATTGGACTCATTAAAATCCGAACTTTGAAGTTAGACATAGACTCTTCTGGATACATCTACTGAATAAAGCTAACGGTGTAATATCTAGGGAGCTTTGTGCTTTCAAATCTGGAGGATTAAGGCGAGATTGAGTTGGGTATGCTTTTTCATGTTTTGGTGACTTTGAGCATTTGTGGTGAGGTGTGAATGGGCGAGGAGAAGAGAGGAGAGGATAACCTAGGAAGAAAAAGAGTGTGTGGGCCCAGTAAGGAGTCACACATGGCCCACCAAAATAAAAATTGAAAAAAAAAAGTGGAAGATGGCATCAATGGATGCGGAAGAGGAGCATGTTGTTGGGAAAGGGCATCTCACTTTACTTTGTTTGAAGCCCATCAAATAAAATAAAAATAACACCTTTATGTCACCCTTTTGTCTTATCTTCCCTTTACATGTATGTATATTTATTTTGCCGCCATCCATGAATGAAAGTGTGTGATTTCTTGTTCCTTTTGGTGTTAAAAATGGAGATCCGAGATAGTGGAAAATGAGGAAGGTCACCAAAATCATTAATACCATTGATTTTGCTATGTGACCGTTACTAGGTAATGGTTCGTAGCCAACAAAAAGGGAAAAGAGTGTGAGGGTTTTCATGTGTAACAAAACAAAGGGAAGAGAGACACATGCATGGAGACAGAGAATAGAATAATGGAGTGTTGAGAAGAGAAGAGAAGAGAAGAGAAAATGGTGTTGTTTGGGATGAGATGAGATATACGAGCTTTCCTTTTCATAACTTGTTTCTGAAGTTCTTCACTCACCATTCTAATTACTCTTCAGACGGGATTGATTTAAATGCTATATTCACGTCACTTTTCAACACCCAAAATATCAACTATTGTTTCATTAATTACACTCACCTTTAGATCACACCATAACACATACTTTTCCAAAAATATGTAAATAAATACCAAGTTTTATGACAAATTTATACGGTTTATTGCGACACACGTTTCTTCATTATTGGTCGAAATTGTGCTGATGTCAGTTTGCTATGAGATTTTGTTAGAATTGTCAAATAATCTGGCATGGTTTCGTTCGATTCATTGATTATATATTGTTTAATCAGTAAATTAATCTAATTTGGTTCACTTACCTGTGGGTCAACAAAATTTAAATTTGGTTCAACTCATTAGTTGGTTAAATAAGTAAATTTACTTAATTAAAAGAATTTTTTTTATGTGTAAAAAAAATTAAATTATAATTCTGATTAAAATATAAATAAGCTTTAATATAATCTCAAAAGGATGTTAAACTCCAAATACAAACTAAAATCACAAAAATACAAATAACCAATATGTTGGCTAAAAAAACAACCTAACTTGACCAAATGGAAAACTCAACATAATAATACAATCCATAAGGATGTTAAACTCCAAATGTAAACTAAAATCACAAAAATACAAATTACCAATATGTTGGCTTGACTAAAAGAACAAGTTAGCGTGATCCAAATGCAAAATCTAACATAATAAAAAAACACTTATATGACCCTTAATTTGTATCAACTCGGCTCACCACAGGTTCTATTCGAGTGAATTGGATTCTAAGTGGACCACATAAAAAATTAATCTGCACTGAAATTTGTAAAAAAATTTCAATTCAAACCCGTGATGGACTGAATTGATTTGCGAATTTCAACCCATTTTTACATCTCTAATTTTTGTATACGAAAATGCAATTTAAAATAAGAAAATTATACTTTGACTCTTATTTCTTTACTCTAATTTTTTATTTCCTTAGGTAACTTAGTATGGACTATTAATTCTTTCAAATTAAAAGATAGTAGAACATTAATTAATGATCCAAAGTCACGTTAGAAAATAAAAAATAGAATAATAATATTATTGTCCTTTAAAATATTGTTTCATTGATAAAAAATATTAATAATACATGCCATACAACTTTAATTAAGGAAACATAACACCTAATTCATTTGAAATCACTAAAAATATAATTTAAATTCATAATTAAATCTAATTTCAAAATTGAAACCCAAATTGATATCCAATAAAATTGGATTAGTAGGTCAAATTGAATTTCCATATCGATTATGTGACCCATCACACCTACACAAGTGTTGTTCATTGTTAATCACACATAAGTGTGTACGCACACATACTTCAATTACAAATAATTTATACGATCTTTTTTATTTCACTACTATAATTATTTTGCAAACTAGATTATAATATAATAAAGTTAAAAATTACATAAGCTTTTATCTCTAAATTTAAATTGAAGTATTAATCGTCCTTCTCAGTACTAAACAAGCAAAACATAACAACGTAAAAAATCGTGTTAAAACGTAGCACCCGTAAAATCAATATCTTTGCGTTGAAATTATAATGCTAATATTTCATAACCTTTGTATTCATTTTAATAAAATATAACTTTTTAAGTACTAAAAACAGAATAATGATGATGAAAATTTTAAAACAATTTATTTGAAAGTCGTAAGTTTAAATTTCACTTTTTTTTTTTTTGTATATTAAAAACGTATTATTATTGTCTAATTGATATGACATCTACAGTATTTGTACCTTCAACTTTGCTTCGTCAAAACGACAAAATCAATGCTTTGCCTTACCGTGCGCACCATTGCAACTCGAACATTCTCGACATTGTCAAAATGAACACCATCGTGTCTTCACTGTGACAATTTAATTCAATTTCTTCGTACACCAATTAATTATAAATTGGTAAACTTTGTAACAAAAAGTTTCTCACTTTTTCAACTCCAGAAAGGTAAAAAAAAAAACTTACACATGGGTAATAACTGTAACTTGTACGGAAGATAATCCTTCCAAAGAAATAAAAATCACTCGAAAGATAGAATTGGATAAATTGATACCCATTTGGTAAAAATATCTTCATCTAACTCTGAAAAATATCACTCAATTAAAGCGTGAATAGTGAGTATTCATAAAATCTAATTTGATTCCTTTAGTAAAAATATCTAAATTCAACTCTAGGAAAAAGATATTCTTGTTGTATAAAATTGGTAAATGCTTTTACTAATGACAATTAGGGCATTAAATTCTTAGATAAGATAATAATCCTTCCAAAAAGCAATAAAACAACACTAAATTAAAGGATGAATAGTAAGTTTTGGATAAAATCTTTAATTTAACCAACTTTCCCTACTAGATTTATCCTTTTCAGAAAAAAAAATGTGGCACTAACTGATAAATAAAAAAAAAGGCACAAAAAAAGAACACTCAACAACAAGCAAAGCCATCTTTTTCCCTACACATTTTTTTAACTCCGTTATCTGAAATCATTAAAAAGACTGAACTCCAATCATTTCAATGTTAAAAAGATAGGGTTTTCACTTTTCATTCTTACACAATCTTGCATTTCTGTCTTTTAATATAGTTTAAAATAGGTATTAAAAAAACAGTGTTTTTTATGCCATCACATTATAAAAACAAAATACTGTACTAATGACTGATCTTTAGACACCAACACAGAATCTAAGTTCCACCTAAGAGTGATGCAATGTTAATTTTAGAAAACAGTGTTTCACTTTCACACTTTCAACTTTTTCCCATTAGGTTAATTACATCAGTGTCTCACTCACATGGTTATCTTACGCGCCAATCTAATCTGTGCAAGATACAGAAGAAGAAGAGAAAAAAATTGCCAGAATTCCGATCTCTTTGATCCACTAACTTGAAGGGATTAAAAGGTACAAAAGTAAAAAGAAAAACTAATAAATACAAAAACTATGTTCAGGGCAAGAACCCACTGTTCGAGTGATGGCTATGGTGATGATTCGCGTGATTACCACTTCCACCGCCATCACCGTTGTTATTATTGCAATTACTTATCGAAGCAGCATTGCTGTCTTCTCTAGACTTCAATTCGGGCTCGCTGGCGCCGCTTCTTGAGGCGGTGGCCGGAAAGCGGCCGCACTTCTGACACCTGGCGACGGCGAGGACCTGGCGGCAGGAAGGGCAGGAGGAGTGGGACCCGAGCCACCTGTCGATGCAGGACACGTGGAAGCCGTGGCCGCACTGCGGCAGAACCCGAATCTCGTCGCCGGCGGCGAAATCACCGAGGCAAATCGCGCATTCCGACGTCGCCACCCACTTGCTCGGGTTGCTGTCCACGTACGCAAACCTCGGCAGCGACTGCAGCACCTTTTTCTTCAGACCCTTGTTCACCACCGCCTGCCGCGGCGAGTTTCCTCCTCCTGGCCCTCGCCGGAGCCACGCGCACCGCGCCACGGCCACTAGTCCCACCACGCAGATTAAAGCGCACAGAAGCGCCGCCAGAATCACCACGAAATCAGACTCCAGGGCCACCGCCTCCGGCGGCGGAGCCGCCGCTGTCATCGCGGAGGCGTTGTCGGCAGATTTGAGAATTCTGAGTATGCGCGTCATTTGTGTGAGAGTGTGTGTATCTCTTGTTAAGAAAGGTGTTGAATTGAAAGAATAAGAGTGTGAGAGAAAGAGAGAGTGAAGTTTTGGGTTTTGGGTTTGGGGGGTTAAATAATTGAGGTAGGTATTAATAGGTTGCATTGATGGAGGGTTTGGGGTTGATAGTGGAAAAAATTGGGGTTAGTGCGGTTGAGGATAAGGGATTAAGGGTTGCAAGAAGACTTGAGTCAAGATCATGACTAGAAAGAAGGAAGATAGAAAGAGAAAGAAGAAGTGAAGGAGTTGTTTGTTTGTTTGGTAGGTACAACAATGTGGCCCCTTCTGCAAGTGGGTGGGGGTGGTAAGGGACAAAACTCCACATAACTTAACCCTTCCCCAAACCCCCTTCTTGCCTTATCTCTTAAGCCCTATGTTTTCAAAAACAATAAAACTTCTTTTCCTTTTTATCTTTTTTATCTGCGAGTCCCCGCATCGAACAGTGTAACTACATGTAAAACCATTTAGTGCTATTTAATATTTGAGTTGTTGAAGAATAAAGTAAGATATGAGAAATAAATTCATAAATTCGAATCTCATTTAAAATTGGTGCAGCCCAATTAAGGAGGAGAGAGATGAATTTGTAGCCAATTGCGGCACAAAAATTTAAAGGTGGGATTTTGCAGCTGTATCTTACTACCTCAGCATCCTGATTGTGTGATCAACTTGTGGGCGTTCAAAACCACAAGTTTACCTTTGTTTAGAGTTCTTAAAAAGAGTGCCGATAATGTAAAAAAATAACCAGTAGTTGGCCCTCTCTCTCTTTTCGTGTTTCTTGGAACAAAACATAAACTACTGCTCAGTACACACACCAATGTTCTCTCTGCCCATTTCTCAGAAACCTGTTTTCTATTGTCCCTAGTCATTTTTTCCTCAGTCTATTTAGTATTATCTCATGAATTTACCCAAACCCAATAATTAAAATTTTATCTTTTTTATATATGTATATGTGAAATACATGTTAACATCAGAAGAAGATCGTAGATTCTGGATACAGGTGGAAAGCATTGCGCTTTAGAAAAAGTTGATGTAAATGTGAGGTGAAATAGAGGGTGTTGTTTTAGCGAGTAGAGAGATGTCTAATCCGAACACTAATCCACCCCATCTCTTCAGCCAAATTCGGTTTCTCATGCAAGGAATTTTTTTCCCCCTTTTTGGTGGGAGAGAAAGAGAGGCGCTTTAAAAGATGGGTGGAATTGATTGCACATAAAAAAATTGTCCCCATAATGGGTTGTGTATGTTTGGGAAAAATTATAAGCCTATGGGTATATGGTAAGTTAACATAATGTAACACGAAGTTGAAGCAGTGACAAGAAAGAAAGTGGGAAGGAGGAGAGGATTTGAGGCAGTGCGTTTGTTTTTTATTTTTAGGCTTTTGAGTTTTGGTACTTTGGTTATGGCACTAAGGCTCGTTAAACATGTGCAAGTGTCTGAGAGGGTGGGGTATGGTCGGGCCTTTTCGATTCTTGAAAAATCAAAAACATTTGTTTCTGAAAAATAATAGTAATAATTTGAATAGTTAATGATGTTGCAACTCCGAATCAATGATTGACAGGGAGTGAAGGGAACGTGAGTCCCATTATTTGTTTCTGAATTGGGCAGTGGATGCGTGACAGTGCAGAAAAAAGCAGCATCGTTTCCTCTTTCACCATGTGTCCTTGGGTACGAAAAAATAAGAGAATAATAAGAAAGATGTTTGAACATTGATATATATTTATTTGTTGGAGTTAATAGTTCCATTGCATGATGGAGGAAAGTAATTGGTGAAAGAAAAGGGTTGGCACTTTCTGAGGAATGGGCGGAGAGAGATGCGTGATGGAAGAAACATGAAGGAAGATGCAGCAGAGCACAGGGTGTAAGTAAGAAACAAAAGAGAAATGTTTAGTCAGAGTGGGTCAAGTCAATATTTATTTAAATTCTTCTTTTTAACTAACAATAAATATACAACGGTTTTATTAACCTAAAATTAATAATCAGTGAAGTGAGGAGATATGTTTTTATGCTACACTACAAATATGTTAAAGTGTAGTAAAAATAAGAAGACAACTTAAAATTGTGATTTACAATCATACTCCTGCATATATAGTTTAGAAAATGATGTTATGATTCTAATTATTTTTATATTTTCATCCTTTATTTATTGACGTGGTTTAGTGTGAATCATTGATTAATATACCACTGTCTTTATTTTTGAACAAATTAATGACCCTGTCAGGAAGTAAAGATGAAAGTAAAAAAATGAGAATCATAGTATCATTTTTCATATTTTTCATAAACTCTCGTGGTATACTCATACGAGGAAAAAACGAGTTTCATGAACCTTAACACATCCAAAGGAAGGAAAAATAAGTTTCACGAACCTAAACGCACTGAAGGAAGAGAACAAAACCAAAAAACCTAAAAATGACTCATAATGACAAGATAGGCGACAATATTATGAATGGGTCAAGTACAAAATACTGAAATTAACCTTATTTAAGGGCTATATAGGTTACAATTCACCATAAAACTATAACATATACTTTGGGTGTCTAATTATAGACTACAATTCATGTAGTGAACCGTAATCTATACCTAGACACCTAGATTATATAGGTTACGATTTTATTTGAACTATAAGCTATTCGTAGGTTTGATCTTTATCAGGTTTTTGGGTGTTGTCTGGTGGTTTTCCAAGTCTACAAGTGAGATCTTGTTGTACTGTGTTGAGACTCTTGTGGGATCTAAGAGTCTTGGTGTTTGTTTTTGAATATTTTGAAAGTGTAATCTTGTGGATTGTGTAAATCTTTTGAAGTAATGCAAGTCAGGCTCAAGTTACCTTAATAAGCTGGATATAACTCAGTTTTGAGTGAACCAATATAAAATTTTGTGTGCTTGAGTTTGTATCTCTTTCTCCTCTCTTGGTTTTTAATATAAAAGTTTAAGAAATCTGATTTTAATAATCTTTTAAAAGTTCTTGAGTGATTTAACGTAATCTGAGACTATGTTTCCATTTGTACTGTTGATTGGAATTAATCTTGATAAGTTTCAAAAATTGTTTCTAAGTTAATCATCAAATTCATATTTCTGCAGAATTTTCCAATATTTTAATTGACTGTTTTTATATTTTAAATTGTTGAAAATACTGATTTGTTTGGTTGACTATTTGTTTAATGAAATCAATTTGTTAACTTTGTTTTCAATAGATTGAAAGTGCATGGTTCAATAGTAATTCCATTATGACTTCTTTGGTATTCTGATTCAATCAAAGATATTTTTACAAGTTTAAAAGGAACTAAAGTTGTTGAAAAGGCCAATTCAACCCTCCCCCCTTATTGGGTAATTACTTCTTTCACCACTTACAAAAAGAAGAGGAAAGTGTTTGTGTTAATGAAAGAATGGTTGTAAAAGTACTCCAGAAGAATGCTAAGTTGAAGAAGAAGTTGATGGAAAGGAGAAAAATGAGTCAAATTAAGATGTGGTTTTTCCTAGTATCATGGGTGTTTATTGTTATGTTTTGTGTTTTATTTGTCATGAAGATCAATTGTAAGTGGTATTTACTTCGTGGGCAGTGCCTAATGAACGTTATGAAATATTGTGTGTTGTTAAAGTCAGTTGTAACCAGTCTTTGTGGTGTAAGTTTCAGTATTATTAGTCTTTTTGTGTAAGTTTTAGTTGTTTTCAGTCAGTGTGTGATTGGTTTCAGATATAAGTGGTCTTTCTGTTATCATGAATAAATAACGTATATGTTTTAAAATTTGACCTCTATGTTAGTACCTTTGTGGTAAATCTCATTCATCATACTAATACAACACAAACACTCAAAGAACATAAACAAGATATTTTATAATTCACAGCAACATCATAAAGAAGATATTACGTTATATTTGATTTAGTCATAAAGATAAGAAATGGTCCAAACAAGTTGGTCATGTTTGTCCCATAAAAAGTTTACACAAAAGCTTATTCAAAGTTAGCTACAACATAATAACATAGGTCCCGAAACACAACTCCCCAAAGTTACAAATAAAATTAGGTCCACTATCATTGACAATAACAAAATAACACAGATCTCAAAATAAGTCACATGGGTTGTCTAGGTGGGTTGTTGGAACTGGCTTGAGAGTCTATTAAAACTGTTGTGGTTGCTCCTACTTTCTTAGATCTCTTTCCTTCCCTACTAGTTGATGTGTGTGATGTGCTCGGGTCGTAGATTTGAACATGGTTTTCCTTGTCATTTTAGATGCACATTCACTTCCAGCATTGTTCTTGTTTTTCTGGTCTTTCCTCTATCATTAATATGTATTTATTAGGTTAAATATTTGTAATTAAACTTTAAATATAATGTACATAGTACACATTTTTTACCTTGTTGGTTTTTGCAGTTTTGCAACCTCTAATGTTGTGTCCATATTGGTTACATTCACTAAGTAAAAAAAAAAAACACCCAAAGGGTAAAACAAGCGTTTTGGTATCAGTTTAGGGGAAAGAAATTTAATTAAAAAAAACATGTGTCAAAATCAGGTCACCACTCGTGTCAAACCCTTTCCTAGTGAAGTGGAACATCTTTTGTCATGCAATTTTTTTTTAATGCCATCCAAAAATAGAACCAATACCACTAATTTTGAAAATACATGACCAATGATCAATTTAAATTTTGTGTCAAATTTCAGATACCAAAACCGTATTTTTCCCTTGAATATTTAGCCATGAAAGAAAATCTCAATCGTATTTGATTGGATTTTCAAAATCCTTACTTATAGAAGTTAATCATAACATTGATAAATAGCCAAAATTTTATTTGATCAATTACACATTTTAGAGAATGATTGTGAATGTTTTCTCGTGATTAAATATTTGTTTATCTGATTTCAATAAAAGAATTCCTAAATAAATCTTTTATTCGAAAATACATTATATACTCTACTTTAAGATCTTTTATTGTTCACATTTTTTTTTACTTCTATACGGATTCTCGAATGAAATAGAAATTTTAAAAAATATATAATTCCCACAAGGATGAAATAAGTATATCTAGCATATTTATCGCTGATTTTTTTCTTATATATAAATTTTAGAAATTAGGAAATATCAATTCATAACGACTCAAAATGATTATTATTATTAAAGATATGTAATTTAGTTTTATATGAAAATTATGTACATTTTCTTATTACTAATTTCTATTAATGGTTTGTATGAATACCTAACCTTTGAATAGTGTGACACATATAAACATAAACGGTAAAAAGACAAAGACTTTTGTAAAGAAAACTACACAGTTCTGACTGTATAGTTCACCTCCCGCAGTGTTTGTTTGACTAAAATTTTGCCACTTGGAACCTTTTATCAGATTCATATCTCACAGTGCGAATATAAGTAGCTGCAAAAACATAAGCTAATTGATATTTTTTAAGATCGCACATTTTTTATAGAGAACATAACTGTGTCCAACAATAAAAACATTTATAATATGATGGTAGGACTAGGATTTTGTTTACACAAAGGAAACATTTTCTTTACCAGAATTTGCTTTGTAATGTGAATGTGAATATGCATCGTTAACCTATCATTTTGGCTTCGAATTCAACGCACACTGACATGGTCATTTTCGCTACGGTTTCCTTTCTTTTTCTTTCTACTTTCTTTTCTCAATCCCACAAATATTTAAGCGATCATTACAATTCCACTTCCCTTCCATTCTAATACACTCGATGACCGAGTCAAACTGAGTTATGAGGGTTAATTAACTATGAATTAAATTAATGAGTAAGAAATTATGTAATTCAGCTTAACAAGTTTAGATTTTTTTATTGGTCTTTTTAGTGCTGTCTTCTGCTAAGTATTAAAAATATATTGTGTTAGTATTTTAAATAATTTTTTAATATATTTTAAAACATCAAAATTAGTGATAATCAGTATATTATGAAAACACAATAAAAGAATAACACAAAAAAAATCAAGAAAGAATTCAAATTCCAGCTTAACTCATTTTATATTTACGAATCAACATGTTAAAGATATTTTGTTTTCTTAATTTATTTTATTTAGTTATTATTGTACATTTAAAATAGGTTGATTTCACTTTTTTTTAAGCATGGTTAAATATATGTGTTTTTATTTTATTTTTATTATATTTGTTCAATTGCTTTGAATGATGAGTTGTAAATTGATGACTTATTACGATCTTAGTTAATTTATCCACAAACTAAACTATAATTATTTTATGAGACAATAAAATATAGTCAGGTTGAGTCAACCAATTACATTGTTCTTGTATATATTGTTCAGTATATGTTATTCTTTAATGAATATTGTTTGTGAACACTTGTATAGGAAACAGAATTGTGTGTAATTGGTTTAAGTGATTTGTGATCATTTGTAGAAAAAAAAATTAAAAAAAAAAATGAAATGAGAAGGAAGAGTAGATATATGGAAATTATTTGGCAAATTATTAGTTTATTCTTTGTCTAATATTTGATTTTTTTATTTCAAAATAACTTCATTTATCGGCTTTTCTATAATTTTTTTATAATTAATATTGAAAATTAATTATTAATGTTATTAAATTATTAATATTTTTAAGGCTTAATTATATTTTAAGTCCTTGATAAATTTATATCCATCATATTATTATATTGTCATATTGTTATATCACTATATTGTTATATCGTCATATCGTCATATTATCATATTCTCATAACGTTATATCATCATATCGTTATATCTTCATATTGTTATATTGTCATGTTGTTATATTGTTATATCATTATATCGTGTTATTGTTATATTGTCATATCATTATATCATCGTATCCTATATCGCCTTATTGTTATATCGTGTTATGGTTATATTATCATATTATTATATCGTCATATCTTCATATCATCATATTGTTATATTGTCATATCGTCATATCGTCTTATCGTTATATCGTCATATCGTCTTATCGTTATATTGTCATATTATTATATTGTTATATTGTTTTCTCGTTGTATCCTCATATTGTTATGTGATCATATCGTTATATTCTCGTATCGTCGTATTGTCATATTTATAAAATTTTAAAATTATAAAATCATAAACTATAAAATTATAATTTGTAAAACTTTTAAATAATAAAATTACATTTGATACAATTGAATGAGGTGACGTCAAAAGGTAATAACCACGTCAACCATTTGATAATCACACGCCTAAGTTAGTAAAGAGGTTAAAAGCGACGAGATTTAATCTAAATATTTAGATTTATTACTATATAAATGTATTAGAGAGTCAATTAAAAATTTTAAAATTTATCAAGACTTAAAACATCATTAAACATTTTTTTTTAAAATATTTTTGTTTCTCAACTAATTTTTTAATAAAAAATATACATAAATTAGTTATTTCAATTGAATTATTCAAATAGATTAATAAATTTTCTACTTAAGTTCATTGTCTTTGCATTAAAATAGACCACATCACTTTTCATTTATGTTTTTTTCCAAATCATTCTAAACCAATCATGTACTTTTCACATAACAAACCCAAGAATTTAGTAACCCTTTATAATTTCATTTTTATTTTGTAAACAATCAACAATTTAGTTCAGTCTTATTTTCCTCCAAATTCATTAAAATTTTATTTTGAAAAAAAAAAAAAAAATATATATATATATATATATATATATATATATACTTATCTCATCATAATATTTATTTCATTTTTAATATCACAAAATTATTAATAAATATTTAAAACTATTTCGGTCAACCCACGAATCACTTCAAAAGCAAAAAAAAAACAGAGATTTAATTATGTTGAATACATGATAAAATTGAAATTTTTTAACTAAGTACCTATTAAATTTTTATGTCATCAAAATTCTAAAACTTTTAAATTAGCTTTGTCCTTAGATTTTACTGTCAAACTGTATGGCATGATAGTTCCTTTTATATTGTGATTATCATTAAATATAGTTACATAATATTTTATTATATTTTATTATTATAAGAGACTTTAATTACCGGGATCTCCTTTAAAGATTTATAATATTTAGCGAAAATTATTTTCAAAGCAAATTAAAATTATAAAATATAAAATTAAAAGATTAAAAATATATAAAATTATAAAATATAAATTTATATAATTAAATAATAATAAAATTATCAAATTATTAATATAAATAAAATATACAATTTTAATTTCATAGTTTTTTAATTTTTTAATTATCTAATTTTACTGTTTATATTTTTATATTCATAATTAAGCTGTTATAAGATATAAAATTATATAATTATGAAATCGTAAAATTACAAAAATTATAAGATTAAAAAATTATAAAATTTTGAATTTATGATATTATGACATTATAAAATTATAGAATATAAAAATACGAAGTGTAAAATTAGATAATTATAAAATTATAATATTAAAGTTATAAAATTGTATTTTTTTATTTTGTATTTGATAATTTGATAATTTTATTATTATCTAATTATTTAACCTTATAATTAATAACTTTATATATTTTTATCTTTTAATTTTATATTTTTACTTTTATAATTATAATTTATTTTAAGAATCATGTTCATTAAATACAGTAAATCTTTAAAGGAGATTTTCATGGTTAAAATATCTTATAATAAAGTATTATGTAATGACATTTAGGTAGAATAACCGTGTAAGATAATGATCACACATCTTACAGTTAATAGTAAAATTTAATGATAAATCCTCAATTAAAACGTTTTGTTTTAAAAATTTGAAAGACTCAATAAATCACAAAACTTTAACACGGACTAATTTAACTCAGTTGAAAGTTTCCAATTTATCAAGAATTCAAAATATAATTAAGCAATATATATATATATATATATATATATATATATATATATATATATTAGAGATAAATATGTTTTTTTTTCAAGTTTTAGTAAAATTTAGAATTAAATTCTCTTCAAAACTTTTGACCAATTTCGTCCTTCATCTTTAGAAATACATGAGTTTAATCTTTTTAACCAAATTTTACTAAGTTTATCTAACATTTCAAGTGTATTTCATGATAGTATTTGAATTGTTTATATCATTTGACACATTTTCGCTTCAATGTTAACTCAAATGTTATCATAAAACGTGTTTGAAATGTCAAATAAGCTTATCAAAATTTGGTTAAAATGACTAAATTCATGCATTTTTAAAAACAAATGACTAAATTGGTTAAAAATTTCAAAAAATGACTAATTCCAAATTTCACTAAAACTTAAAATATCAAAACATATTTAATTCAAAGTTTTAGTACAAAAATGGAGGGGCGCTTTATGGTGGTCTTTCCAAACAAAGAAAAGTACATAATAAAAACCAGAGAAAAAAAGATTGTATTTATGTTTTGTAAAAAAGTTTAATTTAAGTGATTGTCAAGAAACAAAAATACAATTTAGTTGTACATTTATAATATTTTGATTTAACTGTATTTTTTAGTTATTTATGTACCGTAATGGTGTGCTTTTCAGTTTTTTAAGTATTACACGGAGAAACTTTAATATTTCATATGTGGATTATGTGCTTTATTTATAATAAATATCAGTATAATTCAGAGACACATTAAAGTAAAGAATGGACTCATGATTAAAATATTACAATTGCAATACCCCATAAATAAAAAATACAATTAAACTTAATACTTCTTTTTACCTTTATTTAAAAGATTCATTCTTCATTTTGGTTCTTGTAGCCTTGTATATCAAAAGTATGAACTTCAAAAACATGGATATATATAATGCGAGGGCGAACAGGGGAAAGTGAATTATGCAGAAGAAGAATGTACAAAATCCACGTATCTAAATATAAATCAAACAAAAAAAGATGAATATATGATTATAAGTTATGTGGTGGTTTTTCCACAAGATCACTGGGTTTGAACGAGAATTCAGCTTCCTCACTAGAGGTGGTTTCTTCCTCAGTGTGGTGTTCATGTTCTTGTAGTTGTTGGTGATCGGCATGATCCACTCTCACAATGAAGCTGGTTGTTTGGGACAACTCAGGAGACAACTCAACATCGGACTCATATTCATGATGTTGATCCTCGTACGACGGCGAGCGGGTGGAGTGGCCGGTGGTTTTGAAGCGGTGAAGTGTAGGCCCAGAAGGGTGCACTGCTGAAGTTGAAGGAGTGGGGCTTCCAGCAACTGATTCTGCATTGGACTTTCCCAGCTTCACCACCCTTTGCTTCTTTTTCACCGCCATGTGCCAGTTCCTTAGAGCCTTGTTTGTTTGTTCGTCAAAGATCGCTGTTTTCATCCTTGAACCCATCTGCGTGTGTATGTCAAAGTGTGTTTTCAATCATCAACAACATGTATTATAGAATGAAACAAAACCTTGTAGGTATACCTGAGTTACAAGAGCATATAATGGGAGGGTGATGTAGCTGCAGAGACATAGCATCACAATCCTGCATAAAACCCATCAGAATTAATAATCAAATTAACTATGATTTTGTCGGAGCCATATCCATGAGAATGTCAGAAGAAAAGGTTTACCCTAAAGCTACTTTTATTGTTGCAAGCCTGTAATCATTACGGAAACAGTTTGTCACCCCAAATGAATACTGCAGGTAAAGAAAGTTTTATTTGATTATTCAAGAAAATAGACAACAAAAAGCACATAAACCATTAACCAATGAGCTTCATTACCCATATCCACAAGATATATGTTACTTGGAACGCATTCTGCAAGTGTAAGAAAACCAGTTAGCTGTTAACTTTTCTGAAACATGAAATAAAGCTCCTTGAAATATACATTTGAATTTGAGTTTGCAAATTCAAACTACTGGAAAATGTCATTGCTCCTATGCTGCTTAATAGTTTATCAGAAAAGAATATGATTTGCGTGAACATGATAAGGTTGCATTCAACTACAAGTGAAGGCTTATTTGAGAACCTCTACGCGAAAATATGGTTTTTTTTTCTTCAGTAAAATGGTTTTCAAAAACTCTTCTATTAGTTTCTAATACGAAAAGAAAATCTATTGAATACCTGGAACAAAGCAAAATGAATAAGGTGAAGGACTAACTGTGGCTGACCAAACCAAAAGTATTTGTCTGACCCTTGGACAAGAGGGATTCCTTGGACAACTGCATGTCTGTCGGTGATTTCAATCGCCATCTTTGCCAATATGGCTTGAAGTTTTGTTCCAACTACCAAAATTATCTGCAACCAATCAAAGGACTCGTAATAGTTTATCCCTGCCAGCCAAGTTGAGAATTTAATAATGGAAAATAATTTTTTAACAATAAAATTTTGACAACTTTCTCTAACAACTTGAGGTGAGATCTTCTAAATGGTCTTCCATTCTTCCATTTTCTCATTTTTCTATATTTCAAAACCACTTAAAAGATATCACCTTAAGTTATAAGTAAAAATTATCAAAATTTAGTTGTCAAAATATCATTGTCCTTTAATACTACACATAGAGCAGAATGCTTACAACAATAGGAATTGCGGCTGCCCAAATTGTAGTGCGCCATCCTGGAAATTATATTAATTGAACTTAGTTGAATTTTCAACCACAAAATCAACAAATTCCATAGGACACCAAAGACAAACAAGTTGCTTACCATTAACATTGATGAGAAGGTAAACTACAACTGATGCCCAGAGAACAGGACTGTCAACAACAACATAGTAAGCACACATGTCAAATCTTCAAGAAAAAAAAACTTACATAACAATAATAGGAAAATGATATTATAACAATCAAATTTTGACAACTTTCTAGGAAGCCACTTAAAGAAACTCAGATTATAATAGAAAATTATCAAAATTTAGTTGTTATAGTATCATTTTCATAATAATATAAGGCTGCGTGTACATTTTACCGTTGTTAGTGTTACCTGACTCCCACAACCACCTTGAAGTCATCTTCAAATGATCTTTTGATATACTTTTGGAAATTAAATTTACTTCCAGGAGCCAAGTGTACCTATATATGTTTATTTATAGTTCACTGTCAATATAGAAGAAAAGGTAAAAGAACATACTCTTCTACAACAAGTGTTGACTCACAGTGATAAACCCGTTCCGCAAAGTCTGGTAATCAGTCTTAGTTACAGACCTATAAAACTGCCTAAAGAAGCATCGCTGAAATTGGAAAATGAAAGATGTGTTATCATTACTTTAAAATAAGCATGACTTTCTAAACTTGCTCAATTTATTAATCAAATTGGTGCCACTGAAGTTACCACCTTTCTGATTCTTTAATAAACAGTACATGCCTATGATGGTGGCTCTATGTTGTAAGAAAATTTAGACTATAGAGATTAGTAAGATTGGTCCTACAATATAGAAGAAAATGGGAATCTTTGTCCATAAATCTGCATGAGCTCTCACGAATGATGTTTCATGAGTAAGCCTAAATCTTGAAGCAGCTGCACACATAAACAGGAAGTGCTCAAATATATGCATGAGGTTTCATGCAAAACTAATAGTATTGCAAGTAAAATTGAAGGTAATAAACTGATAAACATATACAGTGTTGTAACCCATACCACTGGCGAACTCATAATTATGAGATGAAGTCTCTGCCTCCCATGCCTTCCATCCACGTATCTGCAGAAAGAAAACTCTAAGGTTTGGAACTTCTACAGAACTATAACGGGGTTTAGTTTCATCTTTTAGACTAAAAGTTCGAAAGCAAGAAGAAAAAATGCATAAGGTTGAGTAACTCTTATTCCTTGCACAGAAATGGAAGAAATATATGAATTAGTCTAAAAGATATAAAATAACAAACAGACCTTTAGTCTTCCAAGAAGCATTGTGATAGCACTGTAAAGCACATGAAAAACTGCTAAGAAGAATATTAGAATGTGTAACTGGTGCAAACCATTCACGGATAAAAGTGGCTCATATCCCTGTAAACATCAACAATTATATAAGCGGCTATTTTAGGTAGAGTTGCAAGTACATTCTTTACAGTGTTCTACTTATAAATAAATAAACAAGACATATCAAAATACATTATAACTACAAAGAATGGTTGCTATAAAAGATTCGCATAAGAAAAAACTGTGAATAAACATTGAGAAATAAAAGAAAGAACTACCCTGATAAGCAGTTGTTTCAAATAGAAAATTCTTCAAGGCAGCACTACTTAGTTTTCAAAAACGAACAAAGAATAGATGAAAAAGAATAAGGGAAGATAGTTGTAAAATACCTCATTGCTGCATTTAAACGAGGTAGTATCAGCAGCTAAATATCTACGTTCATAAGACAAAAGTTTCCTACGATGTTTGTCTCCATTGTCTGATGCCTTTTCAGCATCCTTATATTTATATGGACATGGCAACATGTTGTCTGCCAGCTTTTGAGGTATACATATTTTGACAATGTAACTCTGCCCGAAAGTCAAAAGCAGAGAAATGAAACCCAAAATCATCAACTCTGCAGGAAAAAAAGAATGAATAAAATATACTAAAATATGACAAGTCAAATGATTATTTCACATAAAGCTTGAAAAGAAGCCTTTGACTTGAATTATTACCAGCCTTGACCTTCTCCAGAGCTTCGAGCAAAGCCTTCTTTTGCTTTTTTCCAAGCCACTGAACAAATTTTCAACCGGTGAGAGACAGAACACCACAACCAGAGAATTCCAAAACACACCCATCATAATCATTGATCACAACAAGGAAAATGGGAAAAGAGACAAATAAAATCCACTCATATTAAAACAAGAAACAGAAAAATAATAAACAAAAACGTCTATTTAAAATTGTGTAACAATAAACTTGCATGAATTATTATAACCATAAATTGAATAAGAAAACGCTTGATTTTGAGTAAATCAATTTATTTGTATGGAAGAAGACAAAATTTCAATCAAAATTCCTGTTTTGAAAATTTCTCACAGACAAATCAAGGGAAAAACGTGATAAGGCACATAATGCCACAACTAACTGTTGACTAATCATCTCAAGCAGAAAAAAAAAAAAAAAAACTTTGATATGAGAAATTAAGTTGAAGGAGATAAAATTGAGGGCAAGAGGTACGATGTTTTTTTTATTTCTGAAACGGATTGAAGAGATGGAGAAAAGACAGTTGAATTCAATAGCAAACGCACAGCAGAGATTTAATGAAAGCCATAATTACAAAAAGAGAGATTCAGAGTTTCATTCATTCATTAATTGCGTACCGTCCCAACTTTGTGGAGACTTTTTTCGAGTGTTATGGAAACCAAAATGAAAACAGTGCACACGACAGCAACGGCCCACGTTGGTGTCTGGTCGAGCTCTCTGGAACTGCTGCCACCTTCACTCGCTGCCATGGCCGAACCTCCAAACCATAATAACCACAAAGGCAGCACCACCACCACACAAGAATACAGCTTTCTAAACTTTGAACTATTCATGGAAAATTACAACTAAGGGAAAAGTGGGTAGCGAAAAAAAATAAACTTTTTTCAATGTTTCATGTGAGAATTAGGTGTCGGTGTTCCTAAGGGAAAGGGTAAAAAGAAAGAGGCTTTATGCAGGGATTATGAGTGTCTGTTAAAAGGATGAAAAGAACGTGAGAGGCGCGTAAAAGGGTAGGTGGAGATCGGAGAAGAAGCATGTGCCGTTAGAGTGGTAGCGGGTTCCTCCACCAGCTTCAGATGAGCTCCATGATTATAGAATTTCTAATGTTTTAAGGAAAGAAAATACAAATAATGTCTCTCTCTCTCTTCTTTATTAGAGACATTACCTTAAATAATAAATATAAACACAAGTTGCTCTCTCTCTTATAATATTTAAAATAAAATTAAATAGGAAAAAATTAAATTAAATTCGATACTCATGCTAAAAAGTTTCAAAAATTCTGTTCTAATTTATTAATTTATATGTAACTTTTGGGTTGAAAAATAAGTAAATTACGTAGTTGTAGTTGGCTTGGTTTAGACTTGAAATAAAGAACAATGTTGATAAGAACAATTTAATTTCTCGATAAAATAAATCAGATTATTTTATTAAGAAAAGTTCAAGCTTAGAGACTATTGGTTGATTAACTATAAACAAAACTTCTTCGAACAATTCCATGTTTATTTTAAGTTACAAAAGTTGACTGAATTAATTACCTTAGTCTCCTGAAATTGATATTATTTGTAGTGTCTTTCTTTTGACACGTTCTATATGTGCATGAGTTTTGATGTGAGAATTAAATAATGCAGCACGATCAAGTGGGTTATGATGCTCATATAATGTTATTATTTATAGATAAAAAAAATGTTATGCCATTCTTTTATATGAATTTTCCATTTGAAAATGTAAAGAACGACTTTTTTTTTTATGATCAATGTTTTTATATACTGTTTTAAGGTAAGGCACTGAGAATAGTGATTAAAAACAAGAAAGTCAGAAAATAGTTTATGCTGAGGAACAGGGAAACATACGTGTTGAACATTTTTTGCAAACCGACACTCTAAACGGCCAAAAACGCTGAATCATTTATCTTTGATTTCATGTTTCACAGTTTGCATCATAATTATGGAGCCAAGTTTCATCATGACGGTTATTACAGGCAATAGAAATAATATTTTGACACAAAAAAAAAGTGTTACACGACTCTTGATTTCATTATTTTATTTTAGCAATAAAAAATAGGTCTATGATTAAATGTTATTAAAAATTAGTTAAAGAATAATAATAATGATCGTGATATGAGTATAAAAAAAATAATAAAAATATGTAATGACAATTTTGATTAATAATTTTTAAAAATAAATAATATATTTAAGTTAAGTATAAATTTAATGTTTAATTTTATATAAAAAGGATTTTTTTTTTCAATTGATTGTAAGATAATATTAGTATTTTTTTTTATAGGATTGATATGTTTTTGGTTTCTTAACTTTTAGTTTATTTTGAAACTTTGTACTAATTTAGTCATTCATCTTTCGAAATGTGTGAATTTAGTTATTTTAATCAAATTTTGTTAAGTTTATTTGATATCTCAAATGCGTTTCATAGTATTTGACTTAACATTAAAGCAAAAATGTGTCAAACAGTATAAACAACTTAAAGATCCATCAACATAAAAAGTTCTCTTTTCTGAAGCTCCAATTATTTTCTAAGTAACTTTCAAAACATATTATCAAACATTTAAATCTCTTCAATTATATCTCAATTCTAAATAAAAATACATAAAATATTACATAATAAATGTAAATTGTAAAATATATTAAAATTAATAAAAGTATTAGGAAGTAAAATAAGAAAAAAATCTATAATTATAATAATAAAATTTTAATTTAATAAAATAAAATAACGCATCACTAATGTTAATAATTGTGATTGATTTAATTTTACTCTAAATTTATGTATTCACATGCATATTAATAAAAGTGGACCTATTAAAAGTTTGAATGAATTAAATCGCCATTAACGTATCTGATTTTCAGTCATTTAAAAAATATGTTTTACATTTCAAACCCTCGAAATAAAAAAGAAAAGAATTACAAAGTGGGGTTAAACTATCATTTTTGTTCTTTAAATTCCAGTTTTTGCCGTATAGAAACTTAACCAGCTTCACCTCACCATTTTCAACCATGAATTAGTAAGTAAGAAACAATGTATTTCCACACTTTGATTATTTCCTCACCATCAAATCATAGTTATAGATATTATGGAAATTATATATAATATATATAGGGACATTAATTAGGATATATTTTCACAATTTTTTCCTTAAAAAGTTTATTAAAGAAAATATAAAAATCAATTTATAATCTTTGTTGGCTAAAAATACTGTATAAAAACTAATTTGTAGAAATGTAATAGTATAGTTCCTTTAAATTTTGACTGTAAAGTGTGCATAAACTCATTTTAAGTTTTTTTTTTTCTGTATTTATGTTATTGTAGTCTATAAAATATTGTAAGTTTATGTTGTCATTTATTTTCTTTTCTCTTTGTAGAGTTTTCATTTTTGTCGTATACTAAATAGTTTTTTAATTAGTGTTAGGATTAAAAATAATTGTTTATAAAAATAAATAAGGGTGACTATGCAAGAAAGGGAAATGCAGATAATAATAACTTTGATGAAATTTAAAATTATGACTATTCTGTTTATAGACCTAGGTATTCTCATAAGAAGAAGTTAAAGAAACCATACATAAAATAAATAGTTAAGAAAAAGCTAGAAAAGTTTTGAATGAATCTGATTTATAATTATTTGGTAAATTCAGCTACACGAAAATAATGTTATATATGTTTAGAACAAGATAGCAAATAAGAGTTTAGTCATTAATTTTATTGTTTTTCAAGTTATGTACAAATATGAAAGTTTTTTTTTTTTTTTTTTAAATCTCTTTCATTGACTGGATCTTGTAATCCTATGCATTGTATTGAGATTATGTAAATATATTTGATTTTATATATGAGTTGGATAACCCTTATAGCACGAGTATCATCATTTATTTATTTTATCTTTGTCGTTAAAAATTTAAATTTAATTTAATTTCAGGTAAATTTTTTTTTCTATTTGAAAATAAATAAAAATAGAAAAATGTGAAAAAATACTTTAAACTATATATAATTATTGAAAAACATAAGAGAAAGAAGTCTAATTTGTAAATCTCCCCAAATGTCAATAATAATTGTTAGAAGAATGTGAACAAAAATAAGTTTAGCTTGTTCAGGTGACCACCTCTTTCAAGATTCAAATCTTTTAAATTAAGATTTAAGATTTTTCAAGGAAAATTATTCAATAAAATTGATGGTAATTAGTAAAATTATTCTGTTAAGTATGCAAAAATTCAACTCAAATATTTTAATGATGGTCATAAATATTTTTTAAAATTGGATTAATATGTTTTTCATCCTTTAATTTTGAAAATTGAAATTAATTCTTCTTCGAAATTTTGAAAATTTTGATCTAATAGTCTCCAAATTTAAAAATAGGTGGATTTAATTCTTTTTAAATAAATTTTGTTATTTTTTTTTTAGGTTTCAAAAGTGATAGCTAAAAGATTATTATTGTGCGTGTGAAACGTCAAATAAACCTAACATAATTTACTTAAATGGATTAAATCCACATAATGTTGAAGTTAGGACTAAAATGGACCAAAACTTAGAAACTAATTTTAACTTTCAGTTAAAACCAAGATTAAAAAAGAAAAAACATATTTAGCCTTCAAAATTGTATCCACTGTGTACACGTTAATTTGTAGTCACTTTTTTTAACTCATGTATATAATAAAATTAAATTAAAAACATAAAATATATATTAAAAATTACATTATTAGTGCTGATAAAGAAACAGTATTAATTTTGGTAACAGCTAAGAAAACGTCTCACTACAAATCAAATTTCATTAGATATAGAAAGTATATCTAGAAATCATAATTTTTCAAATGACTTTTATATTCAAATTTGTTACACTTGATCCAATGGTACTGCAATATTATTTGATTGTTTTGTTAAACTAACCGTGGTAAATGATCTCACTTAAATTAATATTATATAACATTCACAATTAATATTTTATGGGATGCAAACTTCACCAAATAAGATCTGTAACTGTGCCGTGACATGGTGGAGAAGAATTCATCACAATATTTTCTTTTTTTTAATATCTAACTCATTATTTTTAACGCATTTTTTCATTAACTACAAAAAATAAAAATTGTAAAACTACATGAGATTCGTTGAATGGTATATATGATATCTATAAAAACATATTTTAAATAAATTTCAATTAAAAAAATGTGTTTTTAAAAATATAGTGGAATGTTTTTTTTTTTTTTTTTACATCTCCTAATAATCTAATAATTTCGGGTAAAGACAAAAAAAAACGTGAGTTTCACGACTATAGAAAATGGTGAGAACTAACTCAGAACCTTCAATTAAATATAGTATAACAAATTGAGATTCGGACTAAGCAATCCATATATTAAAATATTCTATAAAATATATTAGGATGAGACTACACATATAGGTCTTTTGATAAATGATATTTATATTCAATTAATTTTTGAATAAATATTTGCTTGTTTTCTTTAATAAACCATTTTTTATTATTTTATTTTAAAATATTACAAAAATTTAAATTTACATAAATAATACCCTTCTTTTGAACAAAATTTTTAAAACATAAATTTAAAAATATAACCCATATCATAACCTTAACCCTAATCCCACCATAACCTATTCATCATAACCCTAAATATGACATTAACCAAGTAGTCATCTTATTTATTTTTAAATCATTTTTTGTTCTTTTTACTTGTATACTAATCATCTTATTCATTTTTATCCAATGTTAGATTTGCACCTCATAGTGAATCCTAAAAATTTGTTCTTAATGAGTTTTCAAGTCATTCTACTTATATATTTGTCATCTTGCTCACTTTTACCCTGAATCCACAACCCTTTACCTTGAAAACCCTTCTCCCTATATATTCATCTTACTCTTTTTCACCCTGGTCCCTAACAGTAACACATTTTACTTATATATTCATTGTACTCAATTTTACCTTGAACCCTAACCCTAGCCCCTCAAACCCTAACCTAAACCCAACACCAACCCCAACCCAAACCCTAACAAACTAGTCAACTTATTGATTTTTAACTGATGTGGGACTTCGTACCGTTGAATACCTAAAGCCTCTCCACTTAGTTTATGAGTCACTCTACTTATATACTAGTAATTTTACTCATTTCTAGTCGATGTGTGACTTACTCCTTATATACTAGTCATATATTGTTCAATTTTATCGGATATGGTACTTCAATTTCATATAAGTGATCTTATCATTATTACCTATACAGGACTTTGGACACACATCAAATCCAAACAACATCTCTCTACTTATATATTCATCTTACTTCTTTTTACCCTAATCCCTAACGCTTATACTTATATATGTTGAGAAATCACGCACTAAAAATAGTAATTTCTTCAAGCGGAAGCACACACACAAATAAGAGCAGAAAAATAAATAAAAGCACACAGGAGATTTAATGTGGTTCGGCACCTCAAGGCCTACATCCACAAACACTCAACAAGAAGTATTATCACCGAAATGCAATTTTTCGAGCAAAAATTGAAAGCCTTCATACAATTTTTTATGGACCAAAATTGCAAACCCTTCAAAGTGCAATTTTTTGTGGACCAAAATTGTAAACCCTTCACAGTGCAATTTTTCTAGCAAAATTTGCAAACCTTTCAATGACACACAACTACCCAAGCTCCTCATACACCCAAGAGACCTATTAAGTTGTGGTGACAACTCTAAAACCAACTCTTTACTTTTATAGTATTTTTCTGCTACTCTCTTCTTCTTCTTCATATTACTCGATGTGGGACTTTGGTGAATACTTACTTGAGAACCAACAATATATTCATCGCACTCATTTTTATCTTGAACCCTGACCTAGCCCTTCTACTTGTATATTTATCTTACTCATTTTTACCATAAACCCTAACATTAACACCTTTTATTTATATATTCATCGTACTCATTTTTACTCTCCCAATATTTTTTTATTCTTTATATTTATTTTAAAATAATATTTATATATTATTTTATTCTTTATATTAATTTAGTTTAAAAAAGATTTTTAAAAATTTGAAATCATGTTTTCCCTCTATTTTGTTATTTCTTGTTATTGTTTATTTGGTTTCTCTCTTTTTCGTACCTCCATCCCTTTCTCACCTTTTTTTTTTTTTCTCAATTTTCAACCTTAATCTCTCATCATTTTAAAAATCAAATTACACCAAGGCGAAATTGAGGAGTTAAAAAAATTTTGGATTGAACAATTTTTTCTTTTGAGTAAGTTGATTTTTTATCCCTTTTTTTCCGAAGCATTATGTTTCCTCTTTATGTAGCTTTTCTACGTTATAGTCATATATCTATCAATTAGAAATCATAAAATCATGATCTAATTATGGATCAAACTCTTCTTTGATAGATAAAGCTATTTTAGACTTTGAAGTTGTATAAGTGAAGAGCAATATTAAGAATCTACTTTAAGGTAAGGGAAACTAATCCTTTAAAAGTTGTTAATTTTCTTAAAATATTGAGTCTTAGTTTTGAGATTTAATTTAGGGTATTCATAATTTTATCTTTACCTAAACAAGTGCGAGATGACAAATTTATATTAAAAATAAGATAGAGGCTACATTTTTATTAACAAGTAGTAAGTTAATCTATATTGAAAGGGATATTACAACAAACTTTAGTTTTGATTTAATTATTGAAGATTTTAAGTCATTGAAAAATTGTAAAACAATGCTTTGACTATAGATAATTTTTGTTTGTTTTAATATATTATTGTTAATAATAAATTTTATGTTTCTCTTTTGTATATATTATTGTCATATATTTTTTAGATTTTACTATCATATATATTTGTTTTGAGTAAAAAATAATAATAAAAGGAAATGATATTTTTTTAATTATAAAAATAATTTATATATAAAAAATATAATTTGGTTCTTAAAATTTTTGTGAAAGTTGTATCGACCTAATCCTTCTTTTTGTATACTAATATAATAAGTTATACACTTTTTATACTAAGGAATAATCAATTATAAAAATATATAATAAATAATATAAACCCTAAATTTTATATTTATAAACTATATAGTCCACTAAATAATACACATGGAAAAAAATACATTTTTTGTAACGAACTTTAGTATGTGTTGTATTGTTTGTAACTTAGAAAGTATCAAATGCATCGCTGGGGAAAAGACACGATAAGGATCACTGGAGTAAGATTTTGGTTAAAATTTGAAAAGCATCTCTTAATACTCTTAAAAAAATGACTCTTTTAAAATTAAAATAATTTAAGAGATTTTTTTAATTTTAATCTATGATAATTTCGTTTGACTGGCTAGTTACAGTCCAGGTCAATTATTACTAAATCATCATGTCAACACCAGAATATTAAAAAAAGAATAATTAAAAGTAAATTAGTTTTAATAAAATAAGATTAATTTTATGTCCATATCGAAGATTTTATTTTTTCCAAAACTGTGCGAGAAAAATTTTATTACCTAAATATGTACATGAAATACCTAGTTTTATTTTTTTTCTTCAAATTATTTAGAGAAAAACAAACAGAATTTATTGTATTTCAGGTCTATTATTACGAATGAAAAATGGTCCATCACACTTTCAACACCAGTCAGTTAGTTCAGGTTTTTAACTATTCATTTCTAAGAATCAGCGTGAGGCGACGTATGACAATTAGAGATATTAAAATGAATTTTAATACATAAGTTAATCTATTTTATTATAGGTTTAAGTCAGGTTGAGTTGAGAATCCATCAATTCGTTATGAATTAAGTTAGGTTGTAAAATTTTTAGTTCACCATAAAATAAATTTGGTTAGATTAAGTTATTTTTAATCCTGCTCGTAGTGAAAACCCAGAGTTAACTTATTTTAACATTGACAAGTGTTTTTTTATTTCTTAATCACCCGGTAAATAAAAGAGATAAATAATTAGGTTTTCTTGTTCAATTAAACTTATATTTAAGCAATTCTTTATACATATTTCAAATATATATATATATATATATATATATATATATATATATATATATATATATATACTAAAAGGAACTTATGTTTAAGTTAAAATAATATTTTTAAAATAAATTAATATGAAATCATTTTTATTATTGGTGTAGGTTAATTTTAAATTTTTTTAAGAATACTTTTTCATATTTTATTTTCGCAAATGCCATTAAGGAAAAAATTATCCAAACATACTTGAACTCATTATTTTGACTGCCAATCACTTCTCTTTCATTTTGAGTAATTTAGATTAAATCATTATGAAAACAGAAAGGAAACAGAGGATTTGTATTCAACTTCTGATATCAATTAATAATTTAAAATGCAACCTTATTTGATATTAAATTGATAAATGTTTTTATGTTGTATTGTATTTAAATAAAATATTAGTTTAAATACAAAGACAAGAAAGATTGAAGCCCATAAAACAGAATAAAAGAAAACTAGTGGGCCGTGGCCGAAGAAACGAGCCCAAAGCCCAACGTTTTTAACGGTCTTGTTAATAACGAAATTAAAACGAGATCTAGCGACAATATCGAAGCGCAACACTAGAAGTAGTAGGATCTGTTGTTGTTCCTGTTGGTTTCTACGACAAGCAAAATAACAATAACAGAGGAAAGGAGGGAAGAAAGAAAATCAGAGTTTTATTTTGGCTTCGTTGAGATGGCTACTCTATCAAGCTTCATCGCTTTGCCGAAGAATCCTAAGACCCACTTTCTCTCAGGTGATCACTTCCATCACTCTCATCATTACCATTTCCATACCAAAAGGGCACCACTGTAAACTGGAAAAGCTGTTCCCTTTTTTCTTACATTTTTTTTTTTCTCAGTTGCACTTTCCACTGTTTTCCTTTAGTTTTTCCTGAGGTTGTTCACTGTATCAAGTTTGCCGCTTTTATTTATTTGTGCCTGTGTATATTATAATTCTCGGATACTCCGAAAGTCCCTGTTTTTTTTTTTTGTTGGGTTCAATGAAAATGGAAGAGTTTAGTGTTTTTGGAGTGGTTTTAGTTGTGTGTGACTTTGGTGTTTGGTTCCCAGATAATGGGGTTTAGATTCATTTAGTTGGATTGTGTTAAGAGATTCCTCTTTCGTTAGGCTATGTTTGTTTTTGGGATGAAAGGAAAATGTGGAAGATGAGAATGTGAACTAAACTTTATTTTTGTGTATACCTAATGTGCATATTGAAAATATATTTCATTTCCAGGAGGTGGATGATACATGCATGCTGCCTTCTTTTTCTATGTTTTGTTTTAGAGAAGTATATAATATGGCTGCGAAACATGCTATCGTGTGATGTGCTGTTTTGGTCTCCAAAAGTTTCCTTAAGTACAAATTGATCCCCAAAGATATGAACTTGTTAGCAAGTTTATAGGACATCGGTAGAGTGAACTTGTTAGCAAGCCAACATTTTCATGACCAATTTGTGCATAAGAAAATCTTCAAAGACCAAAACAATACAAGTAACCTCTTTCAAAGATCAGATTATATTTGCTTTGTTTTATTTTGTCTTTTGTAATTGTGTTGAAGTCTGTTTACATAATTGTGATGCCAGGGGATGCAGTGTTGGGCAAGGTATGTGTCTTTTTATCATTACAGGTTTTAGAGATTTTTATATATGTGTACGTGTGACAAATATCTTAATGAAAACATCTTTGAGCAAAATTCATGGAATAAACAATGGTGTTTGATCCTAGCTACTGTAATTATAATGGTAACTTATTAAAGTTCCACATATCCAACAACACCCTTTTTTTAGTGATTTTCCAGAAATCTAATACTCAGATCAATGCCAGGTTCCTCATTGACGCCGATGGACAAATGCTTGTTGAAAATCAACTCTGGTGAACACTTTCCAGGCTCCTCTTTCAGAGCTAAAACATCACGTAACCAGCCACTTGTTATTCGAGCTGGGTATGATGACTTAAACTTCTTGTGCATTCTTTCTGTGGGGTGGGATTATATGACTGTTTAGCATAAATCTAGAGTATGATTTGGGATGTTAAAATAAAACAACTGACATGCAGATTTTCAAAGAGAATGCTATTTCTAAATACTGAAAAACTACAACAGTTGTCTTAATAACCTACAGAACATAAAGCAGAAAACAATATCTGAGCCACCTCATCATGGATGACTAATTGATAAAAAGAAACTGACTCTTAGTTTCGCGCCCTTAGATAACAGAATAATGAACCAAGTAAAAACCACAAATAGTAATAGCAGTTGACTCAATCGTGGGTATCACAAATATTATTAAGCTCCAGCTATTCTTGTTGTTTCATTTTGTGTTTCTAGTTAAATAGTGCTGTGATCATCAACTGTACCTTACATTTACCTCATTTGGTTGTCTAAAATATTGGCATGAGCATAATTTAAACAAGTTGGTATACCTTTTGACATTATGTAACTTTATTGTGTTTCTAATCTCTCTGCTAGAACAGTGGTGATGGTGGAAGATCAATCAGTGGAAGTATTTTTGTTGGTGGTTTTGTATTGGGAGGACTAATTGTTGGAGCATTGGGTTGTATCTATGCACCACAGGTATGTCTGCAGAGCCAACTTTCCACTTTTAACTCTTATTTCTTTGGATTTATCATTTACATGTGTCTCATTATTCATATCGTGTAATATTGTCTGCTTAACTCGTGAAGAATATTCTTTACTTCACTTAGGTCAAAGTTTAGTTTTGCTCAAATCAGATGTGAATATAATTCTAACAAATCATTTACACATTGAATTATGTATTACTTAATTTCCATCATTCGTTTCTTGTAAAGTTGCAAGATAGTGTAGCCTTCATTATTAATAGGTGTATCAAATTTCAATATGCATCTATTTTTGGAATCATCAACTCTATGTTGCTTTTCAACAATTTTTTGCAATGATCTGATATATATATATATATATATATATATATATATATATATATATATATATATATATATATATATATATATATATATATATCGATTTTTTAACTTGAAAGATTGTTTACTGAGTGTAAAGGTCAGGAAAGAGATTATTTTTTACTTCTGTTATATTAACTTTGCAGATAAGCAAGGCAATAGCTGGAGCAGACCGTAAAGATTTGATGAGGAAACTTCCAAAATTTGTGTACGATGAAGAAAAAGCTTTGGAGGTCAGCAAATTTCCCTGCAGTTACTCTTTACTTGAAAGTTGAACATTTTTCTCATTGAGTGTGTCTGAATGCTTATAGGAAAGAGGAAAAATATTACCAAAAATTGGTGCCTTGTGTAGCCTCATGAGTTTATCCAACAATTGAAATCAATGACCCAAAATATATAAGTAGTTATGAAATCACATAGGTAATTATTATTAAAACTATCGCATTGGCATAAAAAGCACAACATAATAAACTATATATTTGTATTATGCAGGTAGTGAAGGTAAATCCTTATAAATTATGAAATATATCAGAAACTAAAAGTAACTATGAAACCACACCAGGGAAAAAGAGGTTCTGAGATACAATGTAAGTGTTTCTATAGTGGTTGTGGAGTGTGAAACATCTTTTGGGGAAGAAAGTGACTCACTATACCTGTGAGTTTATGGTGTGTGGTTGGATTTTGATTTTCCTTAAAAAGAGTGACATGGTATATCATTATTGATTAGTAGAAACTTTCTGATATGCATTTGTTAGTGAAAAAAAACATGTGACAATTGTACTTATCCATTAATTTGTCCTCTCTTTCTGTCATACAAACTGATATACTTAAATTACTGTTTTTTTTGTTTTGTGAATGATGAAAACAGAAGACTCGCAAGGTGCTAACTGAGAAAATAGCGCAGCTGAATTCTGCCATAGATGGTGTTTCTGCACAGTTGAGATCAGATGTAGTCCCAAATGAAGACTCAGATGAATTGGCAGTGAACTCAGAAGAAATGGAAGCTTCAGTACAATGAAATCAATGATATTTCAGCTCAAATTATCATCATCTCTCCTTTTCTTAGTCAAGAAAAATATGAACTTTGGTTATTGGTTTCAAGTGTTATTAGGAGTTAAATTTAGTTATCACATTTAACTATTTCATCTTATCATGGTTCATTGTTTACGTATAGGATATATCTAGTGGAAACTTTTGTTTACTGTGAGAGAAATAAGAATTATAAAGTATTAACAGATTGTGGTTGTGAAGTTGATGACCATAGCTTGCTTTTGCATAATTGAATATATTAATGTATGGAGTTGTCACAAGTTGATTCCAGCAAACGTATCTATTGGATGGGGGCATATGCCAGAATCTTGGATTTATCTTTATGTTCACATCAGGATGTGTGACATTGACAAATTTATACCAATAATTCATTTTGGAGTGCATCAGAAACTTGTATTGTTACTAGCATTTGAAGCAGATACCTTGTATTCATGAATCTAACACTTGAAGAATATGATGGTGACTATGATTTTCTTCTATTATAGTCACCAATAACGTGTTCCCAATCAAATATGACGTTTATATGTTTTTCTGCTTTACTCTTGACCATTTGACAGTATCTATGGGAATTTTATGCAGTTTTTTAAATGCCTTTTTCATGTTGCAATGAAAAATTTTATATACACTTTTAACAAATACAAGAGAAATGAAATATTTTTCATTAGCTAAAATTAGGATATACACGAACTGAAAATAAGATTTTAAAAAAGTAATATAAAATACGAAATTATATTTCAGATTATATAATCATAATGTCTTACATTTTGTTATTTGACTATTATTAGAAGTGAGGTCCAGTAAAATACAAAATTTGTAGAAATTTTAAAGAAGAAAATTTTAGAAAAAAGAAGTATGATGTTGATGAAACACTTGTGTTTTGAATGAATTCAGAAAAGAAGTGTATTAGAAAAAAACAATGAACGTCACCATAAGATTCAAAAAAAATAAGTTGATGAACCAATGTCAACGGCCATCAATATTTACTAAAAAGAATTAGGAAAGGCCAATCCCAAAACAGCAACCTCACTTATTGGAAGGAAGATGGTGACAGATACAATGAAGCATCCCAATACCAACAAATTTGTGCCAAAACACATGCAAGTCTTCATCTTCATCCCAAATTTTCTTCTTTCATGTATATACATAAAATACGTTTTATAATTTGTCATGGAAACATACATTACATTTAATTAATCAAATTAAAAAAAATATTTTAACCAGCTAAAGACAAAATTTTACAAATTTTACAAACTGATTTTATAAGATTAAATTAAATTTAAAATTTATTTCTTAAGATGGTATCAGAATCATTCAAAACTTATCTTATAAGATTTGTTTGTTATTGAGTCTATTATGTCTCCCACTACTCAGAGATTTATTTTTTATTGTACCTATGCATCACCCGTTAAAAGATACTCATTAATATCTAATTTCATGTTCAAAATATATATATACCATCAATACGAGAAAGTGTGTTAGAAATCTCACATAAACTAAAATAAAACAACTTTACAATATACAATATACAATGATCACTCATTAATTTTATTCTTTAAGTAATTATTTTTTCAATTTGATCGTTTTTTAAAACTTAATTATTTTTTAATTATAAAATTATTTACCAAAAAATATTTACAATAAAATTATAAAAATTATTCATATTTAATATTTTTATAATTATAATAATAAGAATAATGATATTTTACTTTTTATTACCATACAAAAATTAAACACATGGGTGCATGTGTTTTCATTAATCATTTTAAAGTGATTATGTTGATGATAAAAAACGAAATTATTTTATGGAACAAATTCAATGTATTTATTAAATGTTGAATATTAAAATATTTTAAATATATCAATTTTGATGCGAGAAAATTTAAAAAATGAAAAAGAGTTATTTAACCTTAGTAAGTTTCTTTATAGAATAATATTAAATTTGTTCTGGCACTATCGTTATTTCCTAAGTTATATGACTGATGACAAATGAAATTTATGTTGACATATCGATCATGACAAGTTGTGATAATTGATGCACCATGTCACAGTTAATATTGATTATATACATTTAAAAAAGAACTCATGTCATGAGTAATATCGACCATTTTGAATTAAAATAGTAAAAATGATTAGATAATTAAACAAAAAGAAAAGATAAAACCAAATAAATTTGTTCAGATAACTTTTCTCCCAAAACTTTTATATAAGAAAAGAGGAAAAAACGGAATTAATTATTTCTAAAATTAAAATTATATATAAACAACTTAATATTAATTTATATATGCATAGAATAATATTTAAACTTCTTTTTTTAATTTAGACATAACCAAATTTTAGTCTAAGTACTTATTTTATTTTGGTTAAAATACATTTTTTTTTCAATTTTCGTCAAGTTTTGTCAAATAAATCATAATTTTGGTTTTGTATTCAAATAAATAGGTCAAAATTTTCGTCAATTTTGTTTAATTGATTTTTGTTTTGTTAAAAACGTTTAAATCATTAACGGCCATAAACAATGATTGTCACATGTCATTTCGTGATTTTTTTGAATTTTTTTATTTTATTATTTTGATTTTTTTTTAATTTTTTTAAATGTCCACGTGTTAACCCAGCAGCGTGTCACGTGTCAAAGTCAATGTTCTATATTCAATTTTGTCCCTATATTTGTTATTTTTGTTCAATTTAGTCCTAATGTTTGTTAACTTGAACCAATTTGGTCTCTCTCTAAATTGAAACCAAATTTAATTTTTATATTAAAATTCACATTTTTTATTAAATATTTTTATATAATATATTAAAATTCACATCATTATAACTTTGATATAAAAATTAAATTTTGTCATATATTCGATAGGGACAAAATTGGTCAATTTTAAACAAAATTGGGACTAAATTGAACAAAAGTAACAAATATAGGGACAAAATTGAATATACAACATTGACTTTGACACGTGGTACGCTACTGGGTAGACATGTGGACATTTAAAAAAATCAAAAATAAATTTTAAAAAAATAAAAAAAAACAAACCAAAAAAAACTACGAAGTAACATGTGGCGGTAATTGTTCATGGTCGTTAATGGTTTAAAAGGTGATCGCGAAAAAGGACTCAATTGAATATAATTAACGAAAATTGAGATCTATTTAAATACAAAACCAAAATTAGTACTTATTTGGCAAAATTTGACAAAAATTGGGAAAAAAAGTATTTTAACTTTTATTTTCTTCTGAAAGTTGTTTATATAGAAAAGATTTCCATTTATCCTGTGATAAAGTTTTCTCTTGAAAATCAATGTGACGAGCTTTATAACGTAGCAAAGTTTGGTTGCTCAATAATATAATACCAGATGAGTGTTGTGATTCTCATTTTAAGCCATGTTTTCTTTTTGTTAAAAGTTGATTTATTAGATAGCAAGTTATGTTGAATACGGAAGCTAATGACTCGGTCTTGGAACAAAAGCAATTATAAGTGAAATGAAACTATAAAAAAAAATGTTTTTCTTTGTTTGAGTGAAAAAAAAAAAACTATTATTATAAAACAATAGGAAAAATATACAGCAAACATTTTTGACAAAATTTTAAATTAATTTCATTCCATGATTACGGAGAATAGAAGTCACCTAACAACGATTATTACTTCAATTCAAATCAATTAGCAAAAGATAAAAAAATAATATAGATTAGAGGTCATATTTCGATAGGTTGATATGATAGATTAGTTAAAATAATTTAACAGCCGCGTCTAGATGATAAATTTATTATTATTGATTAATAAAAAATTAATCTTAATTAACACAAATAACAATTATTAATTGGCATGTGCATACAATGAATGGAAAGAAAACGTACCATATACATAGTCCGAGTTCTAAACTATATTTAGAAAATTTTAAAATAATTAATATGTTAATAAAAGGTTAGTTTCTTTTTTATAGAAACAAATAAATAAGCAAAGAAAATCACTTAAGCCTAGGTGTACATGAGTAGATGATATATATAACTATGTCCTTAAAATAATTCATAAAATAAAACTGAACTTGCTCTTATTTCTTATTGACTCCTCAACTTTGGTCAAAGTTGGAGGAGAGAAAGAACAATCTCTCTTCCTCTCTGTCACTATATATATATATACACCAAACTCAATCTTCTGAGACAAGTATCTTCTCTCTCTCTCCTTCCAACTTAGAAGTTCTTTTGCAGAATATTTCAGTGATTCCAGGTTTCGATTTCTTCTTTCTCTTATCATTCATTTCAATTGTAATTATTCATTCACAAAGCAGCAATGCATGTTTTCGTTAGTTACTTCAATCAATCACTGTTTTCAAATCTTAATTTATTTGTTTTTTCTTCTCAGTTTCAAAGCCTAGCTTCTACTTTTGTCTTTTCTTTTTCAGATGATTTATGAATGCCATTTTAATTATTGGATTATTAGATAACTGTCATGTAGACGAGACTATGAATAACATTCCGAACTTGACACCATGATCGAAATATCAAATTATTTTCATTTTAACCGGCCTATAAATTTATAATTTTCATAATTAAGAAAATAATCATTACCTTTTATCTTTATCAAATAAACAACAAAATTATACTTTAGAGGCCACGGTGAAGAAAGTAGGTTGAAAATTAGATAATATACAGCAGAAAATGTGTAAGTGTAAGTACATAAGAAACCTCTCTGATAATAGAATTATGCAGAACTTTCTTCGATCTTCTGACAGAGTTATATCACAATTTTACAACTACAACTTTGCAGACACGTGTTCTCTAAGAAGACATGTTCACTGAAACTTTGCACCACATAATTTTCTTTTCAAACCACATCTAATGACTCAGCACTTTTGTATCAGTGTGGTTTGATCAAGTGCCATCATTCTTTTATATCAGATCTAGTTTTTGCACCACACTAGAAAGGAAGATTCGTTACTCTTATTCAGAAAACGAATTCAAACTCATTTTAATAATAATAAGTACTTCTTTTCCAAATCAAAAATAAGCACTTCTTCTCCAAATTGAAATTATTAAATGATCGCATGCCACCACTGTCTATTTATATAATCAAAATTAATTTTTAGTAAATGCATTCATGTTCATATATAAAACCTACTTAAGGAAGATTTATTAAATCTATAATCACATGAAACTGTTGAACTTTTCTTCGGTACAATTCATAACTTCTAGTACAAAACACAGCTTTCCTTTTTTGGATGAGGGCCAACCTTTTATTTTTTAACTTTTTTTTGGGAATGATTGTGTTCGTATTTTTTTCCTTTATTAAAATGGTACAAGTATGAGATGTACATTTATAATAACCAGCTATTAATAAATTGAAAAAATTAAAATTATTTTTAAAATAGATCTTGGGTTTGGTATTTTGCTTTGTTGTCAATGGTTCACCTTTTGAGATAATAATTGAGTTAAAACTGCAATAAACAGTGGTGGGCTGGCTGAAGTTTGAACGTGAAGGCCAAACACGCAACAAAACCACCACTTGGGGGAGGTAGATCTGGGAATTGATTTACGTGGCAAAATTTTAGAAAAAAACAAAAAAAACAAAGTTGACAAACCTAAAAAGTTGCTTGTAAATCATTATTGAACATAAACTAGGAATTATATAACATATTATACGTTGTAAATAATTAATATGAAATGTTGTAAATAATTAATATGAAATGGCATGATGTAAGGTTAAAATGTGGGACTTTGTTATTGCCACTTTATAAAATACACTTTACACGTTACATCTTCTTTCTGTGCTTTCTGTGCATGTTTAAGAAGTACTCAAGTTGGAGACGAATCTGTCACAACATTATACGTCCCTATAAAAAAAAGTTTCATTTGATTTCAGAGACCCTGTTGTCTCAGGAATCGACGCCTAACGTAACACTGCACCACCTACCCGATATGCATAATAAGACAGGACCCAAACAGTGGCATCGCATACGCATGCACATCGACGAATTTGATGATTCTGTTGTGATGTTTGGCTTTTTCTCTAGGAACTTCTAGTTCATTTGAAATAATTCACTAGTTTTTTAGTTGAAAATTATTGAACACGTTTGAACACTGGTGTGGTGATATAATATTAGATTATCTAATAATTTTGTCATACTTAGAAGATCAAAAACCACTGTCAGTAGCAGTTTTCGAAACTAAACTCGCCAATCGGCTGTGGCCCCACTTGAAAACACTAGTCAATCATTGGTTACTGTCACCCTTCATCATTTTGCTTTTCTGATTCTGGATTCGAAGGATTCATTGGTGTTCTTCACTGTTTCCTATTATATTTATATAGGGGCAAGCAAAGCTGAAAAAATAGTCCAGTAGTAATATTAAGCAAAGAAAAGAAGTAGATCAGCGCAAGAACATCAAAGGAAAATGGGTTTTGTGGAACTGTTGGAGGTGGCTTCTATGCCAATTATTCAAGTCCTTCTTATCAGTGCATTGGGAGCTTTGATGGCAACTCGGTATTTCGATCATCTTCTTTCGCCTGATATCCGGAAAGCTTTGAACAAGGTAAGATATATGCACACGTCAAGTAAAACATATATGTAATGATTAATGTACTAATATATGTCTGTTAAACAACACAGATTCTGCATTGTTCTTATCAAACCTAGTAACCTTTTCTTTGTTGTGTTTTCTTCTCCCTGTTTTGCAGATTGTCTTCTTTGTATTCACTCCTTCACTTATATTTGCCAGTTTCGCCCAGAGTGTTTCACTTGAAGATATGATATCATGGTACCGAGATATGATTTCCGGATTTCCGTCAAATCCTGTGTTATATATTACTAGTTTTACCCATCTATATACTTATTTATATAAAAGTGACAGTGTTCCCAGGTTTACTTTTCATGTCTCCGCCAGCAATGTACTAAAATTTATCACCCATTTTCAAAAATGGATACGGATCCATTGTTTATTTCTGTCAGAATATAATAACCTCTGTTAGTGGCAGAGAAGATGAGAAATCTCACTCATTGGCACTGCAGACTTCAGAGATATTACCTTCATTAATTATTTATAACACAGACTTTGATTTTGTGACATATTTTTGTGACCAATAGTACTGATGTATTTTTTTTTTTTTTTTCATGTTTGATGATTGATTGTAGAGTATATAAGTAACATATTATTTATGTATTAATTGGTTGCTTTCGGCTTAACCTTCCATGCAGGTGGTTTATGCCCGTTAACGTTGGACTTACCTTCTTAATTGGTGGAATAATCGGATGGATACTGGTGAAACTACTGAAGCCTAATCTGAAAGTGGAAGGTCTTATTATTGCTGCATGTTCATCAGGTACATATCATGGCAAAGTATGTTCAGAATGTGTAAAATTTGAAGGAATAGAGAAGCTGAAGGTGAAAAAATTGACTATGTATTTAGACTTGTTTGATGAATGCTTTTTCTTTTATCAGGAAATATGGGGAACCTTCCTATTGTAATCATCCCTGCTATCTGTGATGAGAAGGGAGGACCATTTGGTGCGCGTGATGTTTGCCGCAGTAATGCACTCTCTTATGCATCTTTCTCTATGGCGGTGAGGCCTCTACTTTTATACAGTTAAAATTTTGCTAATATTGTGCTGTGTATCTTATTATCTTCTCTTGTTTTGTTAATTGTACGTAGCTTGGTGGCATCTTCATCTGGACCTACACCTTACAGACTATAAAAAGCAGATCATTGAAATTTAAGGCACTGGAGGCTGCTGAGATCATGAAGGTTCCCAACAAAGAGTTCGATGCCAATGCAGAAACTCTTCTTCTCAAGGATAATGACAGCCAAAACACAATAGAAGTTCCGACATCTACCTATTATGGTGACACTGAAAACCAAATTGTAAGACCAACAACTCATGCACTCCACTACTAGCTATACTTGTTTCAGTATAATCCTATGTATTACTTTTTTATACCTGCTCAAAGCATGCATATAGCCCAATCTATATCAAACATCCTCGAATACAGCTAATGAACAAAAGGGTTGTGAATTCTCAGCCTGTAGACCAAGATCAGTCCAGTGTACCAGAGAAGACCGAATCGCTATGGCATAGAATAGTGGAAGTTATTACTCAGTTTCTTGAAGAACTCATGTCACCACCAGCAATTGCAACAGTGAGTTTCCTTTTTCTTCTGCTATCCTTTTTGTTTCCTTTGTTAGATAATTATTTTCTGTGTGTTGGTCTCTAGTTTGTACTGACATTCCTTATTTGCACTATCAGTTTTTTGGTTTCCTCTTTGGTGCGGTTGCATGGCTAAGGAACCTAATAATAGGAGGCAATGCTCCACTGCGTGTCATCCAAGACTCTCTCCAATTACTAGGGTATGTGACTTTGCTCACAAAAACAAATTGTTCTGCAGTGCAAGTTCTTTTCCATTCCATACACGTTGTTATCTGATTGAACTCTTTGTTTCTCAGGAATGGAACCATTCCTTGCATCACCCTTTTGCTTGGTGGTAACCTCACTCAAGGTATAAAAAAACTAGCCACCATATATATCATATAGCATACATACTCTTTAACCAATTGCATGGTCCAAAAACTGACTTAACTAAACTTGGTCTTGAAACTATTGCAGGCTTGAAATCATCTACTATCAAACCATTGACCCTCATCAGCATCATCATAGGCCGACTTTTCCTGCTACCTTTGATTGGACTGTTCATCGTAAAAGCAGCAGCAAATTTCGGCTTACTCCCGGTTGATCCTTTGTTTCAGTATGTGCTGGTGATGCAGTATGCTATGCCACCGGCTATGAATATCAGTAAGTCAAAGATTTTCCATTCCACGAACACATGCTTTTAATTGAAGTATCTTTTCTTGATCTTTCATATGCTATAGATTTCTCATTGACAAAATTCAATGCAATCATTACGCAGGTACCATGGCTCAGCTGTTTGATGTAGGAACTGAAGAGTGTTCAGTTATTCTGTTGTGGACATACAGTGCTGCAGCCATAGCACTCACTGCTTGGTCAACATTCCTCTTGTGGCTATTATCTTAAGTTGTCTTTGGTTCCTGAATTTTCCTAAAACAACAAAGGAAAAAAAAACAAATACAGAAACTCTTCTACATACTATGGCTGTGTGAACAGCAGTTTTGATGAAGAAAGAGGAATGGTATGGTTGCAATTTTGAGTGTAATTTGGGTTTTGCTTGTTCTTGTATCAACCTCTGCGCAACAACAAAGAAGTTAGATGATTGAAGTGTGAATGGTTTTGATCATGTCTTACACACAAGACACTGCCATTCAAAATTAGGTGTTTACAAACAAATACATATTTTCCTTTTCGACCACCTTCTGTAGTTAGGTTCTTAGTTTTTTTCTTTTTTCATATAGTTCTCCATTGGAAAAAGAAAAGAAAATCCAATTATTCTGATTCTTTGTATTTTATTCATTTTGATTTCAATTCTTGCGGTTGTAATTTAGTAACAGTCTATGTTTAATGATAATAAATTGTTATAAAAGTTTCCATTATGTAATAGAAACTTCAGTAACTACTAGTCTTAATTATTGTTTGAAAGAAGTTTGTTAAATAATATTTCTTAAGATAATCTCTAAAGGTTTGATACCGGATCATGGTATTTTTTTAGTTAAATTCGTAATTGTTTATTTTATAAACTATTTTTTATTTTAAGTTAATAAAAAATTTAGTAAAAGTATAACTTATAAGTGGATTGGAAAATAATAATTATTTTTTTTAGAATAGTATAATTGATCGTGAATTAAAAATATAATTTACACATTTAATTTTCTTTTCCAGCGCCTTTGAACCAAACTTCTTTTTTTTTTCATGCTTCTAAATTCTCATAACATGTAATTAACAAATTTTAGTTCATGTCACCTTTAAAAGGTAAATGAACCCGCTTTAATTACGAAAACATTCAAATATAAAATACTTTAAAAACTTTTGGTGGGAGCCTATTTTATTTATAGATTCTCATGAGACATAGAGCTAATAAAAGAATATTAAAGACTAATTAAGTTTTAGGATTTACAAAACTTTTGGTCATATGACCAATTTCTTAAAAATCTCAGACCTTGCAATATTGAATACATTACAGGTGGTTATTATTTCTGAATTATGAAACATAAAAAAAAAAAAAAAAACCAAATTCGTGGGCCCTTCTAAAAGTAACTAAAACATCCATAAATCACAAGAAAACGGATAGGGAAATGCAGTTTCTTCTCGCATTTTCATAAATATAACTTTTTTATTTTGAATTGTGTAAATTTAATATTTTGAAATGTATAATTTAAGATATACGTTTTAGGATAAGTCTCTTTTTGGTTAATGTATTTACGTATAGAATTGGCATTCGTCACTCCTTTAAAGTTATATAAAATTTATCTCTGTATTTTGATAATGTATGAAATTCATTCTTTATAACAAATAAAGTTAACTTTTACATAACATGTACGATGACTATGCTCACTCGACTAACATGTGACAGTCACGAGCATATGATTGAAATGTGTAATTTAAAAAAAAAAAAAAATATATATATATATATATATATATATATATATATATATTTGGTTGTGGAAGACATATTACATATATGAGTATAAAGATGAATTTTAGATGAATTTTAAAAAAGGGAGACATATTCCAATTTTACATATAAATATATAAACTGGAGATATCCTTAACATAAATAATGATTTAAGTTGTACTAATTAATTAATTATTATATTATATAAATATTAAATGATAACACTTATATAAATCAGAAATAAAAATATATTTACCTTTAAAAGAAATAAGTAAATTTTAATATTTTTTAAAATTAATATAAATTAGTTAAATCAAGTATTTATTAAAATATATAATTATATATAATTAATATATTACAAAATTTATGTGATAAATTCACTAGTTTTCTAAATAAGTGTAGATTATATATTCACTTAATGATTTAGTGAATCATAAAAATTATTTATATTCACTAAATATATATTAAATTATTTTAAAAATTATTTATATATTCACTAAGTGTGGATTATATATTTATTAAGTTAATATAAATCCACTTAGAAAATTTAGTGAATTCAAAAATTATTTATATTTAGTGAATTCAAAAATTATTTTAAAAAATATTTGTACATTATACATTCACTAAGTGAATTTTAGTAAATTTATAACAATTTTTGTAATATATAAATTATACACAATAAGATATTAATTTATAATAAGTTTTATTTTTTTTAAATTGGAAAACACTTAAACATTTCAATAAATATTTAATTTAACTAACTTATATTAATTTTAGAAAAATGTTAAAATTTTAGTATTAATAAATTATGTTTATTGCAATATTAATTTATATAAGTGTTATTATTTAACACTTATATACCACAATAATCAATTAATTAGTTCAAACAATTATTTTTACTAATTACACTTCTAGTTCCTGTATTTACATGTGAAATTGAAATTCATTTCTCTCTCATACAAAAGTTTTTCCTACACTTAATAATACATGAAATACGTTCAACCATGTATTTTTATATATTCTGACGTTTCAGGCCAATAGCATAACCGTTGGACACATAATTTATTATGGGGAGGACGAATTTCAATTTCACATATAAGTATATAGAGGACTAAAAATATACGTATCCCTGCACTTTTATTTAATATTTTATAATATATCATTTAGAATAGTATTTTATATTTTAAAATACATGATTTAAAATATAAAAAATCATATTTTAAGTTGTATAATTTAAAATATAAAAATTATATTTCAAGGTGTATATTTTGAAATATAAAAATTTATGTGAGTGTAGACGAGAGGTTTGACATTTTTTTTTTTTTGTTTTGTAATGGAGTTGGAAGGAGGCTGCATAGACTTTAGGCTGAGGGTTATCCTAATATTTGGCACCTTATTTGACTTTAGGAATAAATTACTCTTAATTGTCGTACTAAT